>JGI24708J26588_10003169_pt1 | contig 12070 bp, 10 predicted proteins | sample BioPla1DNA2_FD_26588 | JGI IMG/M metagenome (IMG submission 26588) | reverse complement strand
TTCTATTCCCTTGACAGGAAATTTTAACTATGTTATATTTACCAACGAAACTTTTACAAATATTTTTGTATAACTGCATTCGAAAATTTCACAGTTAGAGAGGATGTCAAAATGGCAAATGTAAACCCTTTAGTTACTATTGAAATGCAAAATGGTGATATCATGAAATTAGAATTATATCCTGATACTGCACCAAATACGGTTAATAATTTTATTTCACTTGTGAAGAAGGGATTCTACAATGGACTTAAATTCCATCGGGTAATTCGTGGTTTTATGATTCAGGGTGGCGATCCAGAGGGAACTGGTATGGGAGGCCCCGGTTATTCGATAAAGGGCGAATTTACTTATAACAATTTTGAAAACAACTTAAAGCACACTGCAGGTGTAATTTCTATGGCTAGATCCCAAAGACCAGATTCTGCAGGTTCCCAATTCTTTATTATGCATAAGGATTCCCCACATTTGGATGGTTCCTATGCTGCCTTCGGGAAAATAAGGGAAGGCATGGAAGTAGTGAATAAAATCGCCAATGTAAAGACCGATTATAGTGATGCACCTCTGGAAGACCAAATTATGAAGACAGTTACTGTCGATACCTTTGGTGTAGATTACCCTGAACCAGAGACCCTTTAAACAAATATAGGCTAAAATAATTTGGACAAAAAACATTTTAAGATAACTAAGCTAACTAAGGAATACGAATATCTAAAAAGCTGTCAGAAAACTTATGATTTAGGAAGTACATTCCTAAAAATATGTTTCTGACAGCTTTTTTTATGAACTTAAATTAAATCCATAGTAAACATACGGTTCTTATCTATAGACTCCCTAAGGCATTCTTAATATCTTCTTTCATATTGATTACAGCTTGCCTTGAAGCATCTGCGTAATTTTTCGAACCGAATGTTTCATATCCCTTTTGCTTATAGGCAGCAATAATGCCTCTGGAAGAATTCACAATAGCCCCCAGCCCATCCTTATTAAAGTAATGAACCAGATCCTCTGCTTTCCCTCCCTGGGCACCATATCCAGGTACCAAAAAGTATGTTTTTGGCATTAGTGATCTTAAGGTCTTGCCAATCTCAGGATAGGTAGCTCCTACAACAGCACCAATCTGACTATAGCTGGCTCCCATGTGTCTTTCGCCCCACTCAGCAACTTTCTTTCCCACCAGTTCATAAAGGGGTTTTCTCTCTATCAACTGATCCTGAAATTCATTACTGGAAGGATTGGAGGTTTTCACAAGGATAAATAAGCCCTTAGACTCTTCTTGACATACCTTAATAAAGGGAAGTATTCCATCGGAGCCAAGATAGGGATTTACCGTAATAAAATCTTCATCAAAGCCACGGTAAGTCTTTCCTGCGATAGTCACCTTACCTAAATGACCAGTGGCATATGCTGCTGAAGTAGAACCGATATCTCCACGTTTAATATCCCCGATTACAATCAATCCTTTTTCTTTGGCATAATCTACGGTTTGTTTAAACACCTTCAAACCCTCGATACCAAATTGCTCATACATAGCCACTTGTGGTTTTACTGCTGGAATNAAATCGTATGTAGCATCAATAATCCCTTTGTTATATTGCCAAATTGCTTCTGCGGCTCCTTCTAGGGTTTCCCCTTTTTCTTGGTATGACTGTTCTAAGATATGCTCTGGAACATATTCCAACATTGGATCCAATCCAACAACAATTGGAGATTCCAGTGACTCAATTTTACTGATTAACCTATCAATCATCCCTATCCCTCCATATATTTTATAATCTATTTTGCATCTATTTTTATGACTTTATGTATCTCATGATTCAATAATGTCACTATGATCCAATAGTGCAAACATGATCCAATATTTCTGCATTACCCAATAGCGCAAGTATTATTTAATAACGTAAGAAAAATCCTATAGGGCATGTATTATTCATTAAACGCAAGTACTATCAATAACGCAAACACAATCCAATCGTACAAGTTTTATTCAATAACGCAAGCACAATCCAATCATACAAGTATTTTCTAATAGTGCCGCTTGACCTAATTGTACAAGCATATTTGATTATTGGTGCTTCCCTTTATTGCACTGGTATTGATACACTACTCTTCCATTAACAAAAGTATATTCAACCCGGCCAAAAACCTTTCTTCCATGAAAGGGAGTATTCTTTCCCTTCGAACGGAAGCTATTCTTATCAATCTGATATTCTGCCTTGGGATCGGCAATTACGATATCCGCAACCTTGCCCTCTCCAATGGATCCTCGGTCAATTCCTAGAATTCTAGCAGGATTCAGACTCATCTTTTCAACCATTTGTCTGGCTGTTAAATACCCTTCTTTCACTAATTCTGTATTGGTTAAGGCAAAGGCAGTTTCTAATCCCACAATCCCAAAGGGAGCCTCTAAAAAGGATTTCGACTTTTCTTCTTCTGAGTGAGGGGCATGATCCGTAGCTATGACATCGATAACCCCATCTCTTAGGGCTTCTTTTAAAGCAATCAAATCTTCTTCACTTCTCAAAGGTGGATTCATCTTATAATTGGATTCTTTGGATGGAATATCAGCATCTGTCAAGGTAAAATGATGGGGACAAACTTCCCCTGTGACTGAGAGACCCTCCTTCTTGGCCATAGCAATAAATTTCACACTATCTTTGGTAGAGCAATGACAAATATGGAGCTTAGCACCGGTTTCCTTGGCTAGCAGGATATCTCTGGCCACTATAAGGTCTTCCACAATATTTCCAATTCCAGGAATTCCCAGCTCCTGCGACCTTGCTCCTTCATTCATAGCCCCATTTCTTACTAGGCTGCTATCTTCACAGTGGGCAAAGATAGGAAGGTCTTGTTCCACTGCTAGTTTCATTGCTTCCATATACAAGGAGGGATCCATAACCGACTTACCATCTTCACTCAGGGCCACCGCCCCTGCTTTCTTCATTCCAAGGATATCCGCAAGTTCTTTTCCAGCCTGTCCAACTGTAATGGATCCGATGGGAAGTATATTCACTAGACCTACTTTCTTAGCTCGATCCAAAAGATCGGATATGGTGGCAAAACTGTCTGTAACCGGATTGGTATTTGGCATAGAGCAAATCGTAGTAAAACCACCTGCTGCTGCCGCCAAGGAACCGGTTTCTATGGTCTCTTTATACTCAAATCCCGGTTCTCGAAGATGAACGTGCAAATCAACAAAACCTGGCATTACATATTTTCCTTTTGCATCAATCACGGTTAGCTTCCCGTGGTTCATGTTCTCCTTTTCCTCATCCTCAGAAATAAGACTGGAACCAACTTTTATAATCCGGTCTTCTTCGATTAGAATATCAAAGATGCCTTCTCGACCCGATGAGGGATCAATGACATATCCATTTTTTATTAATGTAAGCATTCCTTCACCTCCGATTACAAACAAAANTATTTTTATTGCAGAATTCAGTTTTTGATATTTTTATCAATCCATCAATTGGCCTNCCAGATAATTGATAAACTGTTGGGCTGTCCTACCGGACATTCCTCCATGAGCTAATTCCCAGCGATTGGCTTCCAGAATCAATTCTTCCTCTGAAAAATGAGTTATTCCATGTTTTTGAGCTAAAACTTTTACTATCTCATTAAATTCTTTCTTGGATGGAGCTGAAAAATTAATGGTAATACCAAAACGTGCTACTAGAGATAACTTTTCTTGAACCGTATCGAATCTGTGAATTTCTTCTGTTTTTTCCATATCAGACCGATCGTTCCAGGTTTCTCTTATTAAATGCCTTCGGTTCGATGTGGCATAAATTAAAACATTATCGGGTTTGGTNTCTAAACCACCCTCGATGATTGCCTTTAAATATTTGTATTCAATTTCAAATTCCTCAAAGGACAAATCATCCATTAAAATAACAAACTTATAATTTCTATTTTTTATCTTGGCAATTACTGCGGACAAATCCTCAAATTGATGCTTATAGATTTCAATCATTCGAAGTCCATCCTGATAATATTCATTTAGGATGGCTTTGACTGCAGTTGATTTTCCTGTACCACTATCCCCAAAAAGCAAGACGTTATTGGCTTTTCTTCCCTCTACGAAAGCTCTTGTATTATCTATGAGCTTCTTTTTCTGGATTTCATAACCAACCAAATCCGCAAGCTTAACTTCCTGAGTATTGGTGATGGGAAATATCTCTAGCTTTCCTTCTTCTTTCGAAATACCAAATGCCTTATTTAATCCGAAGGTTCCAACACCATAATTCTTATAAAAGTCCGTTACTATCTGAAAGATTTCCTCTTCATCCTTGGCATTTTCTATGGAATCGCTTAAGATCCTAACTTTTTCGCTAACACTCTTATTATATCTACCAACACTTTTTTTTATGGATTTATAATTGCTTATAATGGAAAAACAATTGATATCCAGCATTTTCTCTATGGGGCTAAAATCATAATCAAATAATTCTTTAAAGATCCAAAAATCATTTTTTGCAAATAGGTTTACGGTTCCCTCTTTTGCCCCAACCTTTTCACAGCTGATACTGAAAGGATTTTCACTGGTAGCCAACAAATAGGCTAGGTAATTGTGCCAAAGGTTTTTGTTGAAACCATAATTGGTAGCAAGATCAAGAAGCTTATGAATAATATCATAAATCCTGCTTATTATATTATCCTTTTCAAAATCCTTGGCTCCTTCTTCTTTGAAACGATCCAGTTCTTTCATTACCTGGGCCAATTGTATGAGAAGCTCATCCTCAGTCATGTTTTTATATATCACTAATTTTGATACTAATCGATACATCTGCATCCTTCTTCCTACTTAGCTTGCCCCGCAAATTCTTCTCTTGTATTTTACCATTCAGATTTGTCGTATTATTTTTGGTTTCTCTATATCCAAACTAGCTTCTTCTTACATCCGTTCTGGTGCCTCAAAGCCTAGTAAGTCAATACATAATAGTAAAATATCCAGTACTAGGGTTATGAGAGTAATCCAAGAATTCTGCTTATTAGCATCTTCCTCTGCAATAATCTTTGTTTCATGATAAAAGCTATTGAAGGCATTGGCTAAATCAAAGATAAACTGACAGATCTTATGAGGTGCCATTTCCTCCGTAGCACTTTTGACAACCTCATTAAATTTAGTAATTTGCAGCATCAAGTCATTTTCCACAGGAGATGTAGCTGGATTAATTACTGGATCCATTTTTTCATCTTTTCTTAGTTCATTGTATTTTGCAAGAATTGACTTGATTCGAACAATAGTATAAAGAATGTATGGACCTGTATCCCCCTCAAAGGATGTAAAACGATCCACATCAAAAATGTAATCCTTGGAAACCTGATTGGATAAATCACCATATTTCAAAGCAGCAATACCTACTTTACTTGCTACCTCCCTTGCCTCATCTTCATCCATATTTCGGTTTTCCATGATTTTATTGTATACCTCATCGGTAACATTTTTAATCAATACTTCTAGGCGCATAACCCCACCATCTCTGGTTTTAAATGGTTTGCCCCCCTTGCCATTCATGGTTCCAAAACCAATGAAATTTAAGATGGTATCTTCTTTAACTAGTTTTGTCTTTCTAGCACAACGGAATATTCTTTCAAAATAAAGTTCTTGTCTCTTATCGGTAATATAGATAATCCGATCGGGATCAAACAATTTCATTCTTTCTACAATTGTAGCAAGATCTGTTGTATCATAGAGGGTGGCGCCATCGGATTTTAAAATCATACAAGGAGGATATTCCTTAGTATCGGTTTCTTCTTTTACATCAACCACCAAGGCTCCTTCACTGATTCTTGCATAATTATTCTCTTTTAAGTAATTTACCATATCCGCAATATAGGGTTGCGCATCGCTTTCTTTCTTCCATAAATCAAAGGATACATTTAAAATCTCGTATATTCTCTTTAAATCACTGACGGAAACATCAAGCATATGCATCCATATAGCAGTATATCCCCGATGACCATTTTGCAATAAATAGGTGATATGCTTTGCTTCTTCTCTGAATTCGGGATTTTCTTTGGATAACTCACTGGCAGCTGGATAAATTTCTTCCAACTCAGAAAGGGTAAATGGAGCCTCTTTTGGATATTCTCCTTGATAGTTTTCATCAAAATATACCAAATCCGGCTTTCTCATCTTTAGACCTGCGATAACAAGTCCCATCTGGGTACCCCAATCTCCAAGGTGAGCATCTCCTATTACCTTGTGTCCACTAAAACGTAAAATTCGTTTTAAACTTTCTCCAATGACTGCAGAACGCATATGACCCACATGCAAGGGCTTAGCAATATTAGGTCCACCATAATCAATAACAATGGTTTGCGGATGTTTTTCTTTTTCATAACCAAAGCTCTCATCAAGTCTCATCTGATTTAGGTAGTTTGCAAAGAACTCCTCATTTAGAGTCATATTGATAAATCCTGGCATGATTGCCGATATATTTTTAAATATCGAATTTTCTTTTAAGATTTCTACTATTTCTTCCGCAATTTTGATTGGTGGCATTTTATATTGTTTTGCAGCAGCTAGAGCACCATTACACTGATATTGGCACAAGTCTGGGCGATTCGATAGGGTCACTGCACCATACTTTTCATCATAACCTTTTTCTTTAAAAGCTTTCTTTACTTCTTCATTTATCAATTCAATAACTGTTTTCATTTTAACCTCCAATTCATGACCTTTAAACTTAAACAATACTTTAACATAGAAGTGCATAAAAGTCATCTGGTATGAATAAATTTTCTTATTTTTATTAATTAATGATAGATTACCACTTTTGAGTCGAAAAAAATTAAAAATTTTGCATATTTTTTAAATATAGGCTGTTTTTTTTGACAANTATGTTGTATATTATTAGTATAGGAAAAATATGAAAAGAAATTCTGTTTTAGCATGTATTGGGAATACTACTTAATGTTAGATTATCGTATTAACAAAGAAGTAGTTGGAGAAAAAACTTTGATTACGAAAGGGGAAACAACAATGTTTGGGCAGTACTTTGGTAGATTCTTAGTAAGTAAAAACAAGATTTCTCAAGAACAATATGAAACATTAATTCAGCAACAATTGGATTCTAGATTAAAATTGGGGTTTATCGCAGTTGCTGAAAAATTACTGACACAAAAGCAAGCGGACGAAATTAATGAATTACAAAAAACTATGGATCGGCGATTTGGTGATATTGCCATCGAGAAGGGCTATTTATTAAACGAAGAGGTCACCTATTTATTAAACCAACAAGGAAATTCCTACTTGAAATTTATCCAAGCTCTAACTGAGAATAATATCTTATCTATCTCTGAGATTGAAAATTATCTAGAAATCTATAAAGAAGAGAATCATTTCACTGACTCAGATATCGATGCACTGAAGTCTGGAGACATCGACAGAGTAATACCTGTTTTTGTTGATGTATCCGTACCAATCCAAGGTGAACTGGTTAGTCTTGCAATTCGAAATCTCGTTCGTTTTATTAACAATAATATTGTTTTGGGAAAAGCTTATGAGCTTAAGGAATATGCATTCACCCATTTAGCTTCACAACAGATGGTTGGGGATCAGAATATCTTCGTCGGTTTCGCATCCGCTGGACAAGAACTATTAGAGATTGCACAACCCTTTGCAAAAGAAAGCTTTCCAGAAATGAACGAAGACGCTTTCGACTCTGTTTGTGAATTCATCAATTGTTCCAATGGATTATTTGCATCAAAACTAAGTCAGGATGACATACATATCGATATGACTCCTCCCCTGTTCTATACAAATCAGAAAGTAACTGCTGATGGAGGAATTTATGTTGTTCCAATTGTGATAAATGGTAAAAATGCAGACCTGTTGGTCTCCATAAATAATCAGTTACAGATTAATTAGGAGGGAAATTAGTATGGCAAGAATTCTAATGGTAGATGATTCAAAGACATCACGTAAAATACTGAGAAGCATTCTAGAAGAGAATGGGCATGAGGTTATTGGTGAAGCCGTGAATGGACAAGACGGTATAGATAAATACAAAGAACTTCAACCAGATATTACTACTATGGATATTACCATGCCAGAAATGGATGGCCTTGAGGCACTAAGACTTATCATGGAATATGATAAAAACGCAAAGGTCATTATGGTAACTGCAGCAGGGCAAAAAATCAAAATGGTAGATGCAATTAAGTATGGTGCAGTGGAGTTTTTAGTAAAACCCTTTGAAGCAGCACAGATTATTGATATTATCGATAAAGTTACCAGTTTATAATAGATCGGCATACCATGTAAATATATAAAAGGTTCTATACTATTTGTTGGATTTCTTAACAACTTACAAATAATATAGAACCTTTTTACTATCATCTTTATATGTCATTACTAACCGGCATTACGATTGCTGCTAGGATATAAGCCAAAATCCCAAAACCGGTCACTCCAAATATAATCCACAACAAACGTACTACGGTTGGATCTAGATTGATATAGTCTCCAATACCAGCACAAACACCACAAATCATTTTATTACGATTCGATCTGTAAAGTTTTTTTGGTTCCATACAAAAACCCCTTTCCTATCCATTTACTTTTGATTATACTATTTTACTATCAAATTTTGAGATTTATCGATTAAGGAAATATCATCTACTTTATCAATTATAACATCTCCAATTCTACAGTCAATAAGATAGGAATCTTTTTCCATAAATTAGCTACAAATTATAAAACTAAATAAACAAAGATCGTATTAAAAATGAAATTTGATTTAATATTAAACTTATCTTTAATGATTCACTTTAAATCCCCGTAATCTTAGGGCATTGGTTAATACTGAAACGGAACTAAAAGCCATGGCTGCTGCTGCAATCATTGGATTAAGTAGTGGTCCACCAAAAATATGAAGGAGACCAGCTGCGACAGGAATTCCCGCTACATTATAACCAAAAGCCCAGAATAAATTCTGTTTTATGGTACGGATGGTACTTTTGCTTAAACGAATTGCTGTAGATACGTCCAATAAGTCGCTTCGCATCAGAACAATATCCGCTGATTCCATAGCCACATCGGTTCCAGAGCCTATGGCAATACCGATATCTGCTTGTGCCAGTGCTGGTGCATCATTAATTCCATCACCAACCATACAAACTTTTTTTCCTTCTGCTTGAAGTTTTTTTACTTCATTGGATTTATCCTGGGGAAGTACCTCAGCCAGCACACGATCAATTCCAACTTGCTTAGCGATAGCCTGGGCAGTTTTTTGATTATCCCCTGTAATCATAGCTACTTCGATTCCCATATCCTGAAGTATTTTGATGGCTTTCAAACTACTTTTCTTCACAATGTCCGCTACTGCAATAATACCAGACAATTTACCATCCATGGAAACATACATTGGTGTTTTACCTTCTCCTGCCAATTGATCTGATCTATCCCTTAATTCATCCATGGAAATCGAACTGCTATCCATTAATTTTTTATTCCCTATTAAAACCTTAATTCCATCNATCACCACTTCAATTCCATGTCCAGGAATAGCCTCAAATTGTTCTACTTTTTTCAATTCAAGTTTTTCTTTTTCTGCCCTTCGTATGATTGCTTCTCCCAAAGGATGTTCCGAACCTTTTTCACCAGAAGCCGCAATTTGCAGCAACTGTGCTTTGCTCACACCAGGAACTGGAATGATATCGGTTACTTCCGGCTTTCCTTCCGTGATGGTTCCTGTCTTATCAAAAACAATGGTATTAATATTATGGGTTACTTCCAGTGCTTCACCACTTTTAAATAGTATCCCATTTTCTGCACCTTTCCCTGTTCCGACCATAATAGCCGTTGGTGTGGCAAGTCCTAAAGCACAAGGACATGCAATAACTAGAACGGATATAAATATGGTTAGAGAAAAGGCCAAGGATTCACCTGAGATAAACCATCCTAAAAATGCAAGAATGGCAATTACTACAACGATGGGAACAAAGTAACCAGATACAATGTCAGCGATTTTAGCAATTGGAGCCTTAGAGCCCTGTGCATCTTCCACTAGCTTAATAATCTGAGCCAATGCCGTATCGCTTCCTACCTTGGTTGCCTTAAATTGAATCATACCATTTTTATTAATACTAGCTGCATATACCTGGTCTCCTACTTTTTTATCCACCGGTATACTCTCACCAGTTAACATCGCTTCATCAATAGTGGTATGTCCCTCCAATACAATTCCATCTACCGGTATTTTTTCTCCTGGCTTTACAATTAAGATATCGCCGATCTCAACTTCATCAATTGGTACCTCTATCTCTTCCCCATCCTGAATAACAGTAGCTGTTTTTGGTGTTAGACCCATGAGCTTCTTTATAGCCTCGGAAGTCTTTCCTTTTGAAACTGCCTCCAAGGATTTTCCCAAAAGAATAAGTGCAATGATCACACCAGCAGACTCATAATATAGCATATCTACTGCATGGTGATCTCCTTGGAAAATGCGATAGGTATTATAGAGACTATAAATAATAGCCGCTGATGTTCCTATGGCTACCAATGAGTCCATATTGGGGCTCCTTTGGATCAAGGCCTTAAAACCTACGGTATAAAACTTATATCCTGCTGCAATAATGGGAATGGTCAAGGTTAATTGTAACAAAGCATAATTCAAGGGGGCTTCCATCATATGAAACATACTTGGTAAAGGGATTGGCCACCAGGATAACATGGGGGTCATGGCAAAGTAAAATAAGGGGATACCAAACGTCATGGCTATTGCAAATTTAATCCAAAGAATTTTTATCTCTTTTTGTTTACGAAGCTTATCCACATCCACGGAAGTCTTCTCGATCTCCAAAGCCTTATAACCTGCCTTCTCAATCGCCTGTTTAATTCCAGAAAGACGAATAATCTGAGGATCATACTCTATCGTAGCTTTTTCCGTGGCTAGATTAACCGCTGCCTTCGTTATCCCTTCTAATTTTGATAATGTCTTCTCTACTCTTTGAGAACAAGCTGCACAGGTCATTCCACCAACGGGTATCGTTACATGGTTTAATTTNTTTTCCTCAATTACNCCNTAACCTGCCTTCTCAACAACTAGCTTTATATCCTCTTTCGAAACCTTCTGCTCATCATATTCTACTAATAATTTTTCTGTAGCGAAATTGACATTAGCATCTGCTACACCTTCCATTTTATTTACGGCTTTTTGAACCCTTTGGGCACAGGCTGCACAAGTCATTCCACTGATTTTTACGGATTCCTTATTCATAAGCTCATCCTTTCTATATTTAACTTACGATCCACATATTTCATTACATGGCAATTTTCAAGTCCTTTGAAGCACTAAGGCCTATCTTTTTAGTAGCTTCGATATGGTAGTCAACAACTCATCCACTACATTCTCATCGCCAGCTTTAATCTTATTGACAACACACCCATGGATATGATTCTCTAAAATAAGCTTACTAATCGAATTCAAGGCTGCCTGAGCCGCTGCCACCTGAGTAAGTACATCATCACAGTAAACATCTTTTTCAATCATTCCCTTTATTCCACGTATTTGTCCCTCAACTCGGTTTAGTCGTGAAACCAGATTTGATTTCAATTTTTCCTCACGATTGGTTCTTCGATAGGTACAATCAGAACAATTTTCCTCCCTACAGGAAAGATCCTTTCTCTCATACATTTTGCTTCCTCCAATATCCTTAATTTCTTTAATTCTTTGCTTCTCTGTTTCTATGTTTCTTTACTTCTCTGCTTCTTTCTTTGTTTCTTAACTACTTAACTACATAACTTCATAACTTCATAATAACTACATAATACATTATTCTTCTATATTACTCTTATATACTATACCCCCGTTGGGTATATTTAATAATATAAATATATATAAATCCTCTACCTTTGTCAAGAACATTGTTATAATTTATTCTATACGCTATAACCTCTTTCTACTTGCTTCATTCTAAACATTGTTATATATTGTATCCTTTGCGAAAATTATCTGGAGAAAAAGGTAGTTTTTCTAACCAAATCCTGAAACTATTATATTGAGACCTCTTTTCGTATATAATTGATGATATGAAATTAAAACATTCTATGATATAATTCAAA
>JGI24708J26588_10003167_pt1 | contig 12085 bp, 12 predicted proteins | sample BioPla1DNA2_FD_26588 | JGI IMG/M metagenome (IMG submission 26588) | reverse complement strand
GTTCTTGCCCGTCTAAATCAATATCCAGGGCCTCAATTTCCATAAAATTGGGACTTGCCACCGGCGGCCCCAGGGTGCGATAGCTGCGCCATAATCCTGCCAGGCCAATGCAGGCCAGCAATACGATTAAGGCCACCGCCGGCAACCAATACCTGTGCTTTTTTTCCCGCCCGGCTTTTAGAGAAGACCGGCGCAATTGGGATAAAACGTTTTGTCTCATCTCTGCCGTAAATTTTAAATCCTGTAAGCCGTACTCCAAAGCACGGGGCAGTTTAGTGAAAAGCTCATCTGCATTACGCACCTTCAACCACCCCGTTTTCAATTAATAATTTTTTCAGTTTTTTCCGGGCACGGTGCAGCCTGGTTTTAACTAAAGCTTTACCGGCTCCGGTTATTTCAGCAATTTGGTTAATATTAAACTGGTAGAGATAATATAAGAAAATTACTTCGCGATATTTTTCCGGCANACTCATCACGGCCATAAAAATTTCTTTTTCCTCCAATTTGGCCAGGGCNTGATCTTCAGTATTTAAACTACTGACCAGCCCGGAATCATCTTCAAGAAACTGCCACAGAAAATGCTTTTTCTTCCGCAGCCTGTCCCGACACAGATTTACGGTAACACGATAAATCCAGGTATAGGGCATTTCTTGCTTCCGGAATTTAGGCAGCGAAAGAAAAACTCGCAGAAAAACTTCCTGGGCAGCATCTTTAGCTTCTTCCACATCTTTTAAATAGGAGTAGGCCAAACGCAGAACCTGATCTCCATAACGCCTCATCAGGTACTCTAAATCCGGTGCTGCTTCCACTTGTTTTACAACTTCAGGAGAACTCAACTTCCGTCACCGACCTTACCAGGACTGAAATTATTTCTGCCTCCATTTATTTAAACGCATGAGCAGCAAAAAGGTTACACTTTTTGCTGAAATTTTTCGCTTTTTCTTTTTGCCTGAGAATATAATTTAAATAATAAATAAAAATTGCCCAGGGAAATTATGTTATAATGTTACAAGCATTAAAAATAAAGATAGGGGGTTAATTATGCCTAAGGCCTCGCAACTGCAGGCGGTCAAGCAAAAATTTTTAGGCCGTTCCGGTTTGATCGCCTTTATCGTCCTGATGGATATGTTTGTCCCTTTATCCATCGATTTATATTTGCCTGCCCTGCCCGGTTTAAATGCTTATTTCGGCAGCAGCCCATCTTTAACCAATATGACTTTAAGTGCCTTCTTTTTCTTTTATGCCGTAGGCATCCTNCTCTGGGGGCCTGTCAGTGATAAATACGGCCGCCGACCGGTGATNCTGGCAGGCAGTCTGATTTATATCATCAGCAGTGTCTGCTGCTCCCTGGCGCCAAATATCTATGTTCTCATTGTAGCCAGAGCCGTACAGGGTATTGGGGGTGGCGGCATTGTTGCCGCATCCTTTGCCATTATTAAAGACTGTTTTGCCGGCAAAGAAAGAGAAACCATGCTGGCCATTACCCAGGCCATTTCCGGCATTGCGCCCATGCTGGCTCCTGTTATCGGTTCCTGGATTTTAAAATTTACAGACTGGCGGGGCTCCTTCTGGCTTTTAGCCTTTATCGGTGCTATGAATTTGCTTTTAACTATATTATATACAGAAACTTTAAAAGCGGAAGAAAAATACCAGGGGAACCTGGTCGGTGCTTTTGGGCGGTTATATGCGGTGGGTAAAAATAAAAGCTTCCTTATTCCCACAATTATTTTTGCTCTTTCTCAACTGCCCTTTATGGGCTACTTGGCCCTCTCGTCTTATATTTACGTGGATTTCTTTGGCCTAAGTGAACAAGCTTACAGTTACTTTTTTGCCGCCAATTCCTTTATTGCCCTTTTTGGCCCCATTATTTATGTGCGCTTCCTGCTTAATTTTAATAAAAAAGCGCTGGCTACAATCTGTTTTGCCCTGGCCGCCGCCAGCGGCGTTTTAATGGTAGTACTGGGGACATTATCTCCTTTCATCTTTTTAGTGGCTGTTGTTTTCATGTCCATAACCGGCGCCATCCTGCGTCCTTACGGCATTAATGTTATTTTTGACCAGCAGCAGGGAGATACCGGTACGGCTTCCTCTCTTTTTAACACTTTCTTCACCCTCTTTGGTATCCTGGGCATGACTATTGCTTCCGTTCCCATGGGCAATTTTGTCCTAAGTTTGGGAGCACTGACTACCCTGGCTTCTGTCTTATCAATAGCCGCCTGGCATACCTTTTTAAAATCGGATATTCCTTGTGCCGGTATTAAAGAATAAAAAATCCAGGCCAATGCGCCTGGATTTTTTTGGGCCGCAAATTATAGTAACGAAGCGGCTTCTTTATCAACAATTACAGTGATATCCCTGTGCAGCTGCAGGAAAGAAGCAGGAATCCTGGTGGTAATTCTGCCACACAAGGCATCTTTAATTGCTTTTGCTTTTGTTTTACCGTTGGCTAAAAGCAATATTTTTTTTGCTTTTAAAATGGTACCCATCCCCATGGTAACGGCTTGATGGGGCACTTCGTCTTTCGAGTTGAAAAAACGGCTGTTGGCTTCAATGGTATCTTCCGTCAGCCTGACGGTATGGGTACCGACGGAAAGGTAGTGATGCGGCTCATTAAAGCCAATATGCCCGTTACGGCCAATGCCCAGCACCTGTAAATCAATGCCGCCGGCTGCTATGATCTGTTCTTCATACTTTTGGCAAAAAGCGTCCAGATCTTGTGCCAACCCGTCAGGCAGGTGAATATTTTCCGGTTTGAGATTGACATGGTCAAGCAGATGCTGATGCATAAAATAGGCGTAACTTTGTGGATGTGTGGGCGCCAGGCCCAGGTATTCATCCAGATTAAAAGTAATGATGTGACTAAAATCAAGTTTTCCTTCCTGGTACATCTGCACCAAAAGGCGGTACAGTCCTTCCGGTGTTGAGCCTGTCGCCAAGCCCAGGACAGAATTGTGTTTTTCTTTTATTTGTTGAGCCACCAGCTCGGCAGCCCAGGTACTCATTTGGTCGTAGTCTTCAGCAATCCGAATCTTCACTGGCACTCCTCCTCAATTTTGGCTTAGGCAAATTCATAGCCTTGGCTTTGCTGGATTTGCTTAAATTTAATGATAGTTTTAGGAGGATAATAGCCTCTGGCCGTGCCGTTCGGATAGAGCAGCACATCTTTGCCCATAATGGTGCCCGGAGCAGTGACGCTGTTGCAGCCTGTTTCCACTCCGTCCCCCAATATGGCGCCAAACTTCTTTAAACCGGTGTGATATGTTTTCCCCGCCGCCGTGATGACGATGAGTGAACCGGTGATTTTTAAATTAGCCAGTTTTGTTCCGGCTCCCAGGTTAACCTTGCCTAAAATACTGTCGCCAATATAAGCAAAATGTCCTGCTTTACTGTCTCCGAGCAACACGGAAGACTTTATCTCGGTAGCATGACCCACCACACAGCTCTCACCGACTAAAACATTTCCCCGGATATATGCACCATGGCGCACTTCCGTAAAATCCCCGATATAAGCCGGTCCGTTAATATAGGCACCCGGTTCTACTACCGTATTTTTACCCAGATAAATATCATCACTCATTAAAACNGCACCGGCATAGATAATACTTGCACCCTCAAGGATTTCACCGTCAAAAATCACCTGTGGTGGTTTATGCGCAGTATCAATAATAAAGCTGTCAGTAATCACTTTANCCTCGAACAGGATTGTTGTCTGAGGAATNAGAATTTGCCCATTGCGAATCTTGGTCACATTGCCTTGAACAAACTCCCGGCAAAAATCCGGGAGTTTGTTCAGAACGTCCCAGGTATGTTCAGAACCGGTAAATAGGGAGGCAAAAAGATGTTCCTGTAAAGAGAAAAAGTTTTCCGGGTTGAACATGCCTTTTCACCGCCTTCGCTACGTTAAAGTTTCTCTATATTATTACTATGCTAGCTCCTGCGTAATGATGGCCGCTAAATTTTCGGCCAAAGCCTGTATTTCTGCTTCATCCTGTCCTTCCACCATCACCCGGATCAGCGGTTCCGTGCCGGAAGGCCGGACGAGCAATCTTCCCCGTCCGTCTAATTTTTCTTCTGTTTCCTGTATTGCCTGTTGAATACGTTCATTCTGCTCCCAGCCCTGGCGTTTAGAGACACGGCAGTTTACCAGTACCTGCGGGTAGCGGGTAAAACCGGCAGTAAGCCGGGAAAGAGGTTGAGCTTTTTCCGACATGACTAAAGCGAGCTGCAGTGCAGTAAGTAACCCATCACCGGTAGTATTATGATCCAGGAGAATAATATGGCCGGACTGTTCACCGCCCAAATTGTAGCCGCCCGCCAGCATTGTTTCCAAAACATAGCGATCGCCTACTTTTGCGCGCAATAGCTTCAGCCCAAGTTTTTCTGCCGCCTTTTCCAGGCCCAGGTTGCTCATGACGGTAGCCACCACGGCATTGTTTTTAAGCCGTCCCTTTTCCTGTAAATATTTTGCCAAGACAAGCATGATAGCATCGCCGTCCACTAATTTACCTGTTTCATCAACGGCCAAAACACGGTCTGCATCACCATCAAAGGTAAAACCCAAATCAGCCCGGTGATTTTGCACGGCATTGCAAATTTCCCCGGGATGAGTTGAGCCGCACTGCCGGTTAATATTGATTCCATCAGGCTCATTATTAAGGGTAATGACAGTTGCCCCCAAGGCGGTAAAGAGAGAAGGAGCCAGCCTGTAAGCAGCACCGTTGGCACAATCTAAAACAATTTTAACGCCGTCTAAACGGCAGGAAACCGTAGACAGCAAATAATCCAGGTAGCGCTCACCGGCGGCGGTGTCGTGATACACCCTGCCCACTGCTTCACCCTCCGCCCGCGTCAGTTTATCTTCTGACTGGAAGTATAAAGATTCCATTTCTTCCTCAACGCTGTCAGACAGTTTAAAACCGTCAGCGTTAAAAAACTTAATACCATTGTCATGGAAAGCATTATGGGAGGCAGAAATCACGGCACCCCCAAAGCCACCCAGCTCTTTAATTAAATAAGCTGTGGCCGGGGTGGTAATAACTCCGGCCAGGTGTACATTAACCCCTACAGAAGTTAGACCTGCCACTAAAGCTCCTTCTAACATAGGCCCGGAGATGCGTGTATCTCTGCCCAATAAAAAAGCATTCTTCCCTTTATTTTTTTTTGCTAAGACAAAACCGGCAATTCTGCCCATTTTATAGGCAATTTCCGGTGTTAATTCGCGGTTGGCAATACCACGGATTCCGTCTGTGCCAAACATGGTTCCCATGATCTTGCAGCCCCTTTCACAGACACGATAAAAACTTTACTACTGATCTGATTTTTTGCTTAAAAGGTAAATGAAAATAAGCCACTGAAACCCTTTTGTCCCGCTGATCGCTCAACGGTTTTGTAGGTTCCTCACGGGCGTGGCCGACCGGGAGGCATCCGCCGAAAATTCGATAAACCTCCTCCTCGTCAACACGCAATTGCGTGTCCAGGCGCTTTATCGGTGTAAATTTCGTCTCATCCATTCCCCCTTTCCCCGCCGAGAAAAGGAACAGCCGCTACCCTTCGTGTGGACCTACGGTCCTGACCACCCAGCAAACTTAAGGGGTATCCCATTTAAAGCTCCCCCGCGGACAGGAAGTTTCCTCTCCCGCGGGAAAGACAAGACAACTGTTCCTNGNGGCTCCTGCGTAAAAGCACTTTAGTATAGCATATCCAAAAAGATTTGACAACGTTACTTTTTGGCAACAATAATTTCTACCTGAACCTGATTAACCTCCTGAATTTCAACCCCCCGCGGCGGCTCAGCCAAATTCACCGTGGTAACGATGTTTTCATCAAGATCGGTGATGTCAACGGGTAGTGTGGAAATTTCCTCCACATTCTGCAAATCATGTTTAGCCCCCTCAATGGTAACATGTGCAGGATGCACAAGAATCTGTTCAACTTCATAGCCTTCTGCCGGTACACCTTTTAAACTAACACGGACAGGAACTTCTTTTTGCGGTTGGGAAACAGGAATAAAAACTTCCACCAGCGCAGGGCTGACCTGCACTCCTTCCACCAATTGTCCCAGGGCATCAATGGCATGGGCAGGGACTATCTGCGTCAAATTTTGCTCGGCTCCGTCCACATTAATGATGGTCCTGATGCGGCTGACATTTTCCAGTTGTGAGCGCGTACCACGGACAAAAACAGAATCAGGCGTTACCTTGGGCTCACCAAGCAGGTAACCGTCTGCCGGTAAACCCATAATATCAACATCCACAGGCATTTGCGGCGATAAAATTTTCTCCAGTTCCACCACCACCTGCTGCGGTTCAAAAGAAAGCACTTTCACGCCTTTGGGCACTTCTGCCATGGGTGTTAACCGGTGCTTCCCGGGACCTAAATCGCGCAGATCAATAAAAACACGCAGCATTTGGGGCGTGATACTGTCCAGTATGTCTGAACGGCCGCTTAAAACTACCTGCACTGCTTCCGGCATCTGCATAATTGTCATCTCTTCACTCAAGTTAAGCCATTCCAGCGCCACATTGGGGTAGACGCGCTCAATTTCCCGCGTTTCTGTGGTCCAGACAGAATCACCCATGACATAAGCCCATAAGATCACCGCTAAAAAAAAGGCCGCTAACTTGAGTAGAATATTATGTCTAAATAATCTCTTTAGTATTTCCACCATCTATTTTGACCTCCACTGCCAGAAGTTCCAAGTACCGGCCTGCGGTTTACACAGATTTATAATGAGCTGTTTTAGCGTCTTATCGTCCAGATAGCGCGTTAATTTTCCGTTTTGTGTCAGGGAAACTACTCCTGTTTCTTCGGAAATAATAATGCAGACAGCATCCGATTGTTCTGAAATACCTAAAGCGGCACGATGCCTGGTGCCCAGTTCTTTACTGATATTAGGGTTTTCCGTCAGTGGCAGAAAACAACCGGCAGCCATGACACGATTGCCGCGAATAATTAATGCCCCGTCATGCAGCGGGCTGTGCGGCATAAAAATATTCACAAGCAGTTCCGCCGAAACAAGGCCATCAATGGTAATACCGGTTTCAATAAATTCATTAAGGCCTGTTTCTCTCTCTAAAATAATCAGCGCGCCTATGCGCCTTTTAACCATGACCTGAACGGCTTTAATTATTTCCGCAAGCATGGTATCAAAATCAATATCACCATAAACCTGACTTGTGCGTGTGAAAATTTTNCCCCGTCCCAGAGTCTCCAGGCCNCGGCGTAATTCCGGCTGAAAAACAATGGGGATAGCCACAATTCCCACAGTCATCAGGTTGTTAAGCATCCAGTTAAAAGCAAAAAGTTGCAGTTCCCGGCTCACAACGGTGGCAATTAAAAGCACGGCCAACCCTTTAACCAGCTGCTCTGCCCGTGTGCCGCGAATTACAACAATGGCTTTATAAAAAACATAAGAGACAATGGCTATATCTAAAATGCTGCGCCAGGTAATTGCCCTGGTGAGCGCCTCCAGGAATTGCGCCAAATTGTTCACCTCCGTTAAAGCAGCATGGTAAAACGGGTAAAACTATAGTATCTTTCGCTAAAATTGCACAAAAACCTGCAAAATCCAAGGAAAACGCCTGTATTTTCTTTACGGCGCTAAAATCAATTACTTTGTGGCCGCCCTAAAAAAGACAAGAGGACATAAACTTTTAGTTGATAAGATTAACCGTCTTTTGGCATTGCGGGCAAAGCTGCCCCCGGAAGTTTTTTTCCACACCGTAGCCGTCTCTTCTAACCAGTATAAATTGACAATGGGGACAAATAGTATTGACGGCTTCATGGCCAAAAAGATTTCCTACATAAACATGGGCCAGTTTTTGCCGGGCTACCTGATAAAGTTTTTCCATAGTCATAACAGGGGTTGGCGCTGCGGTAAAACGATGTTGCGGGTAATAACGTGACAAGTGCACGGGAAGATAAGGGTTAATCCCGGCAACCCAGTTGGCAAAGCGCTCCATTTCCTCCTCACTGTCATTAAATCCGGGGACCACAAGATAAGTCANCTCCACATGCCGCCGGGCNGCGGCTGCTTCTACGTACTTTAAAACAGGCTGCAGGCGNCCGCCACAGAGCCGGCGATAAAATTCATCAGAAAAAGCTTTAACATCAATATTAAAAGCATCTATAACTTCCAGCAATTCCTGTAGAGGCGGCAGATTTAAAAAACCGTTTGTCACCAAAATGTTTTTTAAGCCTTTTCCCCGTGCCAATTTTGCCGTTTCCAGCACAAATTCATACCATACGCCCGGTTCGGAATAGGTGTAGGCTATACCAAAAGGTTCCTCTATTTCGGCAAATAAAGTCTCCAACAATCGCCGGGGTGTTATCCCGCCGTCCCTCTTTTTAGCCCTTACCAGTTGCCAGTTTTGACAAAAATCGCAGTCCAAATTACAGCCCACCGTCCCGATGGAAAAAACTTTACTTCCCGGGTAGTAATGATAAAGAGGCTTTTTTTCTATGGGATCTAAAGCCATGGCTGCACAGACGCCGTAATTAAGAGTGTACAATTTGCCCTCCACCGCACGTCTGACGCCGCAAATGCCGGTTTCATTATTTTCCAGCCGGCAAAAATGCGGACATAAGCGGCAGAGAACTTTTTCCGCCCTGACAGTATAATATTTCGCTTCGTACATTTTTTGCTCCTTTTTTATTGAAAACGCTCTACCTGAAACCGGAACAGCCTGTATGGTTCACCCGGCTCAATACCTGCTTTTTGTAATGCCACCATGATCTGCTGCTCCACTGTATTTATACCTTCCAAATCCGGTAAAAGCAGACCCCGGCGCCCGTTGCTTTCCACAATAACCCCGTACCGGCGGGGATCCAGAAGATCCAAATCCGATACTTCCTCCGCCGGGGAAAGCACATCTACGGAATAAGTTAAATCCGCCAGTTCATCCGGTGCTACCGGAGGAAAACGAGGATCATACATCCCGGCGGAAATAGCATTTTCAATAATTTCCGCCGCCAGTGATTCCTGTACCGGTTCAATGGTTCCGATACAACCTCGCAGGTGTCCGCTTTTATAAAGTGTTACAAAGGCACCGGCTTTCACATTTAAAAGAGAAGAATCCTGTGGCGGTTCAATAAATTCCTTGTTGCGCACAAAACTCTCCAAAGCCAATTTTGCCAGTCTTGCCTGTTCACTTCCGGGCTTCGCCTTTTCCTTTTTGGTTTTGCCGCTAAAATTTGGTGTCAGGTCGGCCACCAGGTAACCGACACCAAAGGGGCCTTCGTAAGAGAGGATTTCAGGCTGTACACGGTCACCGTCTAAAATCCCCAAACCAATAATAATGGAGCGGTAGCCGCATTCCGCCGCTTCTTCCCGGAGGCTGGGATCAAGTTTTAAAAGCGCATCCACATCATATTTTTCAATTAAGGCCACCAGTTTATCATCAAATTCCTTCCCGGCAGGTGTATAGCCGTAAGGGGCATCCGGAGTCAGGCGGTGTGACAAATCGGCAGAACAGATAAGGGCAACACGACGTTTCTGCCGCTTCAAAGCAGTGCGTACCGCCTGCCCGAAGGCAAAAAGTTCCTGTGGCGGCAACAAACCGAAAGTAAAATGAAGTAAAGGCAGTACAACTCCCTTTTTCTGTAAAAAATGCAGCGGCACTAAAGCCCCGTGGTCCAAATCCAGGGAAATGCCATAAGCTCCCGCATTACGCTTGTCCAGATGAGCAAGGCGGATATTTTTACGGTCCGCTTCCAGTTCAATGGCTTGCAGAAGCTGTTTATCTGTACGGTAGGAATATGTCATCTGGGGAGCTCCAAACTGGGCAAAGGATCCTGTTAATGTTTCTTCAGCCAGCACACTGATAGCATCGCGAAAAAGTGGTCCGTGCGGTGTAATCAGCACCAACACTTCGGCGCCGCTTTTTTTCACGCGCTCCGCCATTTCCTCCATGGCTTTGCCGGTGGCCGCAACTTTGGCGGACTCCTGTCCCCCGATCTCGGGGATGACGATGGCCGGGTGCGGGTAAATGCCCGCATTAACAATGGCTGACATCTCTTTCCCTCCTAAGAGTATTCTGCTCTATAGTGTTTCCGGAAATGTTTTCCTCTACTATCATCATAACGGATTTTTCCCTGTTTTTATAGTATTTTTGGCTTGCTAAAGTATTAAAACTAGCAATGTACTGCTTTTTCCCCTGCCCAAAAAGAAAACTCCCAAAAATTTAGGAGTTTAAAGTAAAACATCTTTACAGAAAGCTTCTCTTACTCAACCGCTGCCTCCTCCGGTAAAAAGGAACGCAAAATCCCGCCGTAGACAGCCCAGGCTACCTTGGACTGGTAAGCCGGCTCACATAATTCCTGCGCCTCCCGGGGATGAGAAAGAAAACCGCATTCCACTAAAACGGCTGCACTGTCTGCATGATTTAAGACGTAGTAATTTCCCGGTTTGATCTGGCGTTCCGTGTTGCCAAGCACGCGCCTTAATTCCTGCTGTATCTTTTCTGCATACTCCTTGGAAGCGGTACAATCAGTTTTATAAAAAACTTGTGCCCCGTGCCAGATAGGGGAACCGATGGCATTAACATGCAGGCTGATGAATAAATCCGGACCGGCTGCATTGACAATTTGCATCCTGTTAGTCATATCCTGCTGTTTTTTAGGACCGGCTGCCGGCACATCCAAAAAGTCGCGGTCGCTTTCCCTGGTCATCACCACCCGNGCCCCGGCGGCTTGCAGATAATCACGCAGTTTGAAAGCAATTTTAAGCACAATTTCTTTTTCCTCAATGCCGTTTTTCATGACACCGGGGTCATAACCACCGTGTCCCGGATCAAGCACAATGACTTTTCCCTTTAAAGGCAAGCTCTGAACCGCAGCCGGCCGGGCAGCCCCTGAATGTGCACACACAAAAAACAAAACAGCAGCACATAAAAAAATAATCAATAAACAGATAAACAATCGGCATCGCGTTTTTGATGTGGTATAATAGACAATATGCATTCAGATCCCCCTAAAAAATAATATGCCGGCACTTGCCGGTTTATGAAGTGAGGTTCTTATGCGTAATAACCTACTACATTTGTTTTGGACATTTTTTAAAATCGGTGCGACAACTTTTGGTGGCGGGTATGCCATGCTTCCCATTATTAAACATGAAGTAGTTGAGCGCAATTCATGGATTAGCGATGAAGAATTTGTTGATGTGGTGGCAGTAGCTCAATCTGTCCCGGGAGCTGTAGCTGTTAACTCGTCAATTTTTATCGGTTATAAAGTCAGAGGGTATCCGGGAGCCTTTGCCGGCATGCTGGGGACGGTACTGCCTTCATTTATTGTCATTTTACTTATTGCCGCTTTTTTTGTTGAATTTACAAAAAACAAAATCGTGGCAGCAGCCTTTGCCGGCATCCGCCCGGCAGTGGTAGCACTCATTGCCGCCGCCGTGGTCAGACTGGGCAAACCGGTAGTCAAAACCAAAGAAAACTTAATATTGGTCGTCATCTTTTTGCTGCTGGCGGCAGTTTTCGATTTCCATCCCATCCTTTTAATCCTGGCCGGTGCGGTCGTAGGCCTGGTCCGTAACTACCTTAAGGGCAAGAAAGACAAACTTAAAGGTTCCTCCCCTTAAAACCTCCAGCGGATAGAAAAGAATAAATCAAGGTTGAGATAATTTTCTGCCCGATAAAAAAGCAAGCGAAGGTGATTCCCCATGATTCTGAAATTATATTTTGCTTTCTTAAAGATCGGTCTTTTTAGTATTGGCGGCGGTTATGTGATGTTGCCGCTCATTGAAAAAGAGATTATTTCCGTACATGGCTGGCTCACGCCGGAACAATTTATCGATATTGTGGCCATTGCTGAAATGACCCCCGGTCCCATTGCCGTTAATTCCGCCACTTTCATTGGCTACCAGACAGCCGGGTTCTGGGGATCCGCCTTTGCCACCGCCGGCGTCATAACCCCCTCCGTCGTTATTATTTTACTGGTGGCCCGGCTCATGAAACATTTTTACGAAAATCAATGGGTACAGGCAGGTTTTACCGGTTTAAGGCCTGCAGTTATCGGCTTGATTGCCAGTGCCGCCATCTTTGTGGCCCGTACTACCTTGTCTGATTTTACAGCCGTTATT
>JGI24708J26588_10003164_pt1 | contig 12092 bp, 10 predicted proteins | sample BioPla1DNA2_FD_26588 | JGI IMG/M metagenome (IMG submission 26588) | reverse complement strand
GTTCGCTCACTTAGGCATTTAGTCTTTCTTTTATAGTTCGCTCACTTAGGCATTTAGCCTTACTTTTATATGAAATTCCCATAGCAACATTAATTTATACCCATTAAAGCAATTAAACATAGGATGGCTGTAACAACTGAAAATACTGCTACAATTCTAGTTTCCGACCAGCCCATCAATTCAAAATGATGATGAATGGGAGCCATCTTAAAGATACGTTTTCCCCCAGTGAGTTTAAAATATGTTACCTGTAACATTACAGATAGTACCTCAACTAGATAAACCAAAGCTACAATTAAGATAAAAATAGGCATCTGCAACATATAGGCTGTGGACGCAACAAAACCACCCAAGGCCAGAGAACCCGTATCCCCCATAAAGACCTTAGCGGGATACACATTATATAAGAGGAAACCTAGTAAACTTCCAGCAACAGCACCTGTGATTGGTGTCAAATCGCTATCCAATCCAATGGATACCACCGTGAAGAAAGTTGCTATTAGCATGGTAACACTGGATTCCAATCCGTCTAAACCATCGGTAAAATTCGACCCATTCACTGTACCAAGAACAGTGATAAATAGCAATGGTAAAAAAAGATAGGAAACATCCACATGCTTACCACCAGAAAATGGTATCAACATGGAAGTATATTCGGTATAATTTACCAAATAATAACCGAATATTGCTGTTACTAAAATCTGCCCCAGTAACTTTTGCCAAGGCTTTAAGCCCATGGAGCGCTTCATCACCACTTTGATATAATCGTCCATAAAACCGATGATACCAAAGCCAATAGTAGTAAATAATACCGGAACAATATCCAAATGATCTTTAATGTAGAACACGGATGTGATCGATATACTTAATACAATGATGATTCCTCCCATGGTTGGGGTTCCCGATTTTTTCAAATGGCTTTCCGGTCCTTCCTGTCTTACATATTGACCGAATTTTAATTTCTTTAAAAACGGGATCAGTAACGGGCATAAAATTACGCAAACTGCAAATGAAATTATGCAAGGTAATATAACTTTTAACTCCATGTTAACTCCTATCTGCTCAATGAATATGAGCCAATTCTTATGTAGTGTTCTTCTGTTTTTTTCAATCCTTTGTTCTATTATTCACATACCTATGGGTGACTATACAATCTATCCTTAAAGTAAACCCATAAAAGCTCTTTATCCTGCTGTAGATAGACTCTTAAATAATCAAAGGCTATTATACTTTATAACATTTTAAATGACAATATTAATTATAATACAAAATCAGGTCACTTTTCTTCTTTACTATTTCCCCTGGAAGAGGAAATTGTTCGATTACTACTTCCCCTTCTCCTAAGGGGTACAAGTCTCCAAAATCGTATATTTTCAGTAGATCCTTAACCTCTGCTTTGGTTTTACCAACAAAGTTTGGAACAGTGATGGTACCAATATTATAGACTTCTTTTTCTGATTCTGTATATCTGGCTTCAATTCCCATGTAAGGTAGAATATTATCAAAAAGTTCTGCAATTACAGGTGCAGCGATGGTGCCTCCGTAATATATTCCTACCGGTTCGTCAATAAGGACGATGGCAATTACTTGTGGATCATTGGCTGGAGCAAAACCGATAAAAGAAGATATGTACTTACCAGTTCTTCTAGGAAGTTTTTCTGATGTGGCTGTTTTACCTCCTACCCGAAAGCCAGGAAGATATGCCCTTTTTCCTGTTCCATCGGATACTACGGCTTCCAATAGTTCCTTCATTATATCCGATGTTTCCTTGGTTACAGCCCCGGTCATCGGTTCATATTGTAGGGTTTTTACTGTCCTTCCATCGCGAGCCTTAATCTCGACACCAAAATGAGGGGTGACCAAATTCCCTCCATTTACCACAGCACTGGCTGCCACCAACAATTGCAAAGGTGTAATCTGAAAGGATTGCCCAAAGGACATGGTTGCCAATTCTACTGCTCCTATATTTTCTATCTTATGCATAATGGAATTGGCTTCCCCTGGTAAATCTACTCCAGTCTTGTTAAATAATCCAAGCTTTTTATAATATTCATAGGTTTTTTCTACACCAACTCTAGCCCCAATCTCCATAAAGACAGGGTTACATGAATTCTTAATACCATCCACAAAGGTTTGACTCCCATGTCCCCCAACTTTATGGCAACGGATGATTCGATCTTCCACTCTTTTAAATCCTGGGCAGGAAAATCCATCCGTTAGAGAGACAACTCCTTCTTCCAAGGCCGCAGTGGCAGTTACAATTTTGAAAGCAGAACCAGGTTCGTAAGTGTCACTGATGCAGGCATTTCTCCACATGCCATTCAACAGATCCTGTTTTTGCTCCGATGTTAAGGTGACATCTTCATATTCCTTTGCTAATTCATCAATTAGAGTAAAGGGATCATTTAGGTTAAACTCTGGTACATTAACCATGGCATAAAGCCTACCATCTTGAGGATTCATTACAATCAATTTTACATTGTTCGCACTTTTCGACTCCATAACTTTTAAAGCCGCCTGTTCTGCATATTGCTGAATGTTTACATCCAGACTGGTATATAAATCATGACCTGGCTGAGGTTCTATCCTATCTTCGGCTGCATTTTCAATTTCCACACCATAGGCTGTTGTTAATGTTAAAATGGTGCCATCCATGCCCTTTAGATATTCTTCGTATTTTACTTCAATACCGATAACCCCTTGATTATCACTACCTGTAAAACCAATCACCTTAGATGCCAGGCTATCATAGGGATAATATCTTTTATAATCCTCATCCACCATCACACCATCCAAATCATATTCTCGGATTTTATCTGCGATATCCTTATCCACATTGGATTTGATGCGTTCAATGGAAGAGACTTTTTCTACCCTTTTTCGAACGGTTGCCTCACTCAGTCCCAGTTCATCCGATAAAACTTGGATTACCCGTTCTGAATCTGTGATCTGGCTATGTATCACCGATATGGTACATACCGGCTTGTTAGTAGCTATTTCTACTCCATTAATATCATAAATCCTGCCTCTCTCTGCCTTAATGGGTCTTTCTCTTTCATGAAGTGCCTTTGCTCTTGCGGCATAGTCAGCAGATTTGAATATCATCAAATATCCCAATCGAAAGGTTAATCCTATGGCTGTGATTATAATTACGCTTACAACAATCAGGAGATTTCGTCTATTATAAGTTCTATTCCTTGCCATATAAACCAGACCTTGTTTATCTTATCGTTTTATTTTATTACAAAACAGTGGTCTTTATTCATCGATTGGTTGATTTATGTTGGACTTTCGGATTTAAGAATTTCCTAAGGCTGCTTCCGGTTCGGTTTCTGGATTTATTCAATCGATCGGAAATACTTTTTTTAGTTGTAGGTACTGTTTGAAAATTCTTTGACTTTAATTTCTGTACCGATTGGAAATTCTTTGGCTTTAATTTTCAGTACTATTTGGAAATTCTTTGGCTTAAATTTCTGTACCGACTAGAAATTCATTGACTTTAATCTTCAGTACCCCTTAGAGATTCCGTTTCTGAATTTTCTGTACCGGATGGAGTGTTGATCTCCTCGTTTTCGTTAATGCTGATATTATTGTCATCGGTAGCGGAGGAATTGTTATTTCCTGCGTTATCGGTATCGGCAGAATTGTTGGTTCCTGAGCCACCGGTACTAGTAGAATTGTTGGTTCCTGAATTTCCTGTATCTGTGGAATTATTATTTCCTGAGATACTGGTACCAGTGGAATTATTATTTCCTGAGATACTGGTACCAGTGGAATTATTATTTCCTGAATTACCGGTACCGGCGGAATTATCATTTCCTGAACTACCTGTATCAGCAGAATTATCATTTCCTAAATTACCAGTACCGGCGGAATTATCATTTCCTGAATTACCGGTACCGGCGGAATTATTATTTCCTGAACTACTGGTACTGGCGGAATTATCATTTCCTGAATTACCGGTACTGGCGGAATTATCATTTCCTGAATTACCGGTACCGGCGGAATTATCATTTCCTGAACTACCAGTATCAGAGGAATTGTTGGTTCCTGTATTATCTGTATCCGTGGAATTATCATTCCCTGAACTACCGGTATCGGTGAAACCACCTGTTTCCCAAATTTCATCCTCAGCTTCAATGTCCCCATCCTCTGGTAAGAGATAATCTATCTCTCCATCAGGGAAAACTCCCAAAGCTGGTAAAATCTCATTTAAGACTCTGGCAGCTAATTTTGTGGCTATGGTACTATCCGCCTGTTTTACAACATTTTGCGGTTCATCTACGATAACAAAGATAACCACTTCCGGGTTAATTGCAGGGACATGACCGAGGAAGGAAACCAAGAAGGTTTTTGCCTCTCGAGGATATTTTTGGGCGGTTCCTGTCTTACCAGCTATGGTATAGCCAGGCACCTTTGCAGTCCTAGCAGTTCCTACTTCCACAGTTTGATACATATATTTTTNTATAAATTCAGAGGTCTCTTCTGAAACGGTTTGTCTAATTAAGATTTGATTGTTTTCTTTTATGGTAGCCCCTTTTTCATTGACAATCTTTTTTACTACATGGGGTGCATAATAATTCCCGCCATTTACCAAGGATGCATAGGCCGCAGCCATTTGAATCATGGTAACATTCATGGATTGTCCAAAACTACTGGTTGCTAGCTCCGTAGCATTTAAATTATCCTTTGCTATTAATAATCCAGCTTCCTCTCCAGGTAGATCAATTCCTGTTTTGTGGCCAAAGCCAAAATGATTTTCATAGCTAAAAAAGATATCTCTACCTTCTAAGGCAGCAATTTGCATTAAGATATCATTACAGGATTTGATTAATGCTTCCCCTACCGTCAACTCCCCATGGCCAGTTTCTTTATGGCAACTGATTCTGGAGTTTCCAAAATATTCCCCACCATCACAGTAAAAGGTACTGTTTTCTGTCAATATACCTTCCTCCAAAGCGGCGGCAATTGTGAAAGGTTTGAATGTAGATCCTGGTTCAAAACCAAAACTTATGACATCATTTTTCCAAAGAATATTTAATTGCTCTATCTTCTGTTCTTCCGTAAGAGCGGATAATTCATCCTCTGGAATAAAGGATAAATCTCTTGGAGAATTCAAATCATATTCCTGGTTGGATGCCATGGCTATAATTTCACCATTATTGGGATCCATTACAAGAATTCCAATATTTTTGCTTCCGAATTCAGAATTAAATTCCTTGATATGTTTTTGAATAATTCTTTGAATATTTAAATCAATGGTAGTAACAAGAGTGTCACCATTCTTAGGACTTTTCACAATTCTTTCTATATTTAAAGAGGAATCATAATAACCGTAAATCCTACCATTGGTACCATTCAGATATTCATCATAATATCTTTCGATACCGACCAAACCTCTATTATCTGCTGTAGTAAATCCGATAATATCTGAGGCCAATGTATTATAGGGGTAAGTTCTTATGTACTCTTCTTCGAACCAAACAAATCCGATTTTTTCTTTGGTTTCATCCATCATTGTTTCGAATTTCTTTACTTGGTCAAATTTAAGATTCTTTCGTAAGATTACATACTGACTCTCGGGTCTACTCTCTAAAATGGATTGAATTTCTTGGGGGTCGATGCCAAAATACTCCTTCAGGGCATTTTGGGTAGGTATGATATAGTCCTCATACAATAATATTCGTAAAGGATCCAATACCAACCGATATTGCAATTCACTAGTAGCCATCACAGAACCATTTCGATCTAAAATATCACCTCGTTTATAGGGTAATATTTTACTAACTTTCGATTGTCTGGATAAGACCTGCTTGGCATAACGTTCCCCATCGGTCTGCATAATATAAATTAGCCTTCCCATTAATCCTAGTAAAAGTAGAGTAATAACACAAAATACAAGCAATAGCCTTGCTTGCATTCGTGAATTGAATTTCTTTATTGTCTTTCCTGATGTTTTTTCCATAGTATATAACCTCTACCACTATTGCAAGTTTCACTTAGGGATATCACTGAATTGCTTTACATAATCTGAGTTACTTTTCTGGTATGTTATTATAGTATTGTTATTGGGATATACCATGCCCAATTCTTCAACAGCAACCTTGTAAATATATTCCAGGTCATAAGCCTGGTTCATCTGATCATAAGCAGCATCATTGGCCTTTATCTTCTGATCCAAAGACTCCTCCATGGCAATTAAGGTTTTTTCCAACTGGCTAACATTATTTTGCAGCATAAGATATTCTACACAGGTGAAAACTGTAGCTGCAATTGCAACAGAAAGTACCAGAAGAGATGTGAAGGTAATACCAGATAAACTTTTTGCCCGTCTACGTCTCTGTCTTCTAGGAGTAGTCGACGGAGCTTCATGGGGACGTCCATGCCTTTGAATATCTGGAACCGTATTTAATTTTCTTACAGCATTCCCTTCAAAATAACTTGTCCTATTTGTTTGATAGTGAAGTTGTCGCTTATTTACCTCCATGTAATTACCTCTCTCTACAACTACATCATTTTATTATATTTTCTCTTCCTTTGTTGCTTTTTCAAACACCCTTAGTTTTGCGCTTTTCGAACGTTTGTTAAATAATAGTTCCTCTTGGGACGGAAGGATTGGTTTACGACTAATCACTTTTCCTTTTGGTTTCTTTCCACAGACGCAAACTGGAAAGCTCGGTGGACAGGTACATGGATTTTCATTGTTCCTAAAAGAGCTTTTAACAATACGATCTTCCAAGGAATGAAAAGTTATTATACATAATCTTCCAGCTGGAGCCAGTAGATCAATCATATCCTGTAAAGTGTTTGTTAAAACTTCCAGTTCCTGATTCAATTCAATTCGAATCGCTTGAAAGGTTCTTTTGGCAGGATGTCCCATTCCTGCCCGTAGCTTCGCTGGTATCGCTGCTTTAATTGCTTCGATTAGCTCGAAGGTAGTCTCTATGGGTTTTTCTTCCCTCATACGTACAATATGCTTTGCAATATTCTTAGCAAACTTATCCTCGCCGTAATCTCGGATGATTCGATAGAGCTCCATCTCGCTATAAGTATTTACGATATCTTTTGCTGTTCGGGAATTTCTAGTATCCATCCTCATATCAAGAGGTGCATCCACCTTATAGGTAAATCCCCGTTCTGGTGTATCTAGTTGATAGGAGGATACTCCTAAGTCAAGGAGTATTCCATTCACTTGGTCAATTCCAAGGTCTTCTAAGACCTTTTTCATCTCTTTGTAATTACTTCTTACAAGACATACCTTATCCTGAAATTGGTTCAACCGTTGGCTGGCCGCTTGAATCGCTGCTTGATCTTGATCGATACCAATCAGTTTGCCACTGGTAAGTCGTCTTGCTATTTCATAGGAATGCCCACCTCCACCTAAGGTACCATCTACATAGATGCCCTCCGNTTGAATGTTTAAATTGGCAATCGTTTCTTCTAATAGTACTGATATATGTTCAAATGCCATCTTGGCTCCCTACCTCTTTAAAAGCTGATACCGTATTCCGCCATGTTCTCAGCTATTGTATCAACATCATCATAGTTATTATTTTCATCCCAGCGTTCCTTACTCCAAATTTCTATTTTGTTCAAAACGCCTACAAATACAATATCTTTTTCCAAACCTGCGCTTTCTCTTAGATTGGCAGGTATTAATATTCTACCCTGTTTATCCGCTTCGCATGCAGCTGCTCTAGCTAAAAAATATCGGTGCAACTGTCTAGCTTCTTTGGTTCCTGGGAGCTTTTTTAACTTCTCTACAAAAATTTGCCACTCATCGTTCGGGTACACAAAAAGACAACCATCAAGACCTAAGGTAATTACAAATTGTTCCCCTAAGNCCTCACGAAATTTTGACGGTATAATGATTCTTCCTTTTGCATCAATCGAATGATTGAATTCACCCATGAACATATGGCGGCACCTCTTTACTCTTTTGGAATGGCTTGCCCCACTTTTGTGGACTTTCACACCACTTTCCACCACTTCGCTCCACTTATGACTATATTCTATATTAGTTTTGGGATTTAATCAAGGGTTAAAAGAAAAAAAATAAGCACAGAAAACCCTATAATTTTGGCTTTTCTGTGCTTATCAAAAGCATAATTACAATATGTTGTACCTAAAATAAAAAACCGTCATTTTTTGTCAATATCTAGGGATTATAAACCATATAGGAATTTAGTCCCAATTTACAAATTATTTTGTCCTTACCTTGTATCTTTTGTAAATTAATGCGGCTAAAGCGACAATTGCTATTAATGCAGATAATAACTGAGAAATCGCAATGGGAGTTCCCCAGAGGAACAATTGGTCTGTTCGAAGCCCCTCTATCCACACACGGCCTAATGCATATCCGCCAAGATAGAGTAACATAATTTCCCCATCAAATTTCTTATGCTTAGTATAAAAAATCAATATAATTACTAAACATAAATTCCATAAGGATTCATATAAAAAGGTGGGATGAACCTGTATATATTCCACTCCATCCACTAAGAAAGTTTTTTCCCTAATTTCCATAATACGTTCCATGGCTGCTGATCGACCTTCAAACTTCTCTTGTAGATAAGCAAGGGGGGATCGATATTCATAAGAAACATCTCTTAAATCCAATTGCATGGCGAAAAGTCCATCGGTATATTTTCCAAAGGCTTCCCTGTTAAAGAAATTGCCCCAACGACCTAAAATTTGCCCAACTAACAATCCTATACAACCTGTATCCGCCAATAACCAAAATGGATATTTTTTAATCTTGGTATAGATTAGGGCTGTACCAATTGCACCGATAATCCCACCATAAATAGCTAGGCCACCGGTACGAAGATTAAAAATGGACCATAAATTATCCTTAAACTCATCAAAGGCAAAGATCACATAAAACAATCTAGTACATACGACTGAGACCGGAATTGCAATCAATGCAAAATCTAGATAAAATTCAGGATTCTGCCCGGTTTTTTTCGCTATCCAAGTGGCGATTAAAAAGCCAAATAACATACCCAATCCAATGATTATTCCGTAAAATGCAATATGAAAGCCAAAGACATCAATACCGGTAGGTACATTATTTAATTCTATTCCCAAGTTGGGAAAGCGTATATTGGTTCCTAGTAATACCTGCATCTTCTCACCACATTTCTTATAGATTATAATACCATACATATGAAACTTACACTAAGTTATCTTTTGAATAACTTTATCTAACTTGATTGCTTATAGATTTATCTAATTATTTTTTAATACGAATAAATTTAAATACCATAGATATAGAACTTATTTCTAAGTTATCTTTTGAATATCTTTATCTATCTTGATTGCTAATAGATTTATCTAACTTTTTTTAATACGAATAAATTTAATTAGTTATATAAGTGCCTACAGTTTAAATTTTTAAGAATCTTTTAAGTGCTAACAGATTTCATTAATCCATTTCCTTATACATTAAAACGGAATAGGATAACATCTCCGTCCTGAACCACATATTCTTTACCCTCAGAACGGACAAGTCCTTTATCTCTTGCTGCATTATAACTGCCACATTCTACGAGATTATCATAGCTTACAACCTCCGCACGGATAAAGCCTCGTTCAAAATCTGAATGAATTTTACCCGCAGCCTGTGGAGCCTTTGTTCCTATTTTGATTGTCCAAGCCCTGGTTTCCTTCTGACCTGCTGTTATATAACTAATTAAACCAAGCAAACGATAGCTGGCTTTGATTAGTTTTTCTAAACCGGATTCCTTTAGTCCCAATTCCTCCAAGAACATCTTCTTCTCTTCCTCATCCAGCTCCGCAATCTCCTGCTCGATCTGTGCGCAAATAACAAATACTTCAGAATCTTCATCTTTCGCAAGTTTTTGTACTGCCTTTACATATTCATTGTTTGCCCCATCATCAGCTAAGTCGTCTTCTTTAACATTAGCCGCATATATCACAGGCTTTGCCGTAAGAAGATTAAAGCTAGCAATCAATTCCCATTCCTCATCATCAGCCGGAAATGCTTTTGCCATTTTTCCATCTTCCAAGAAAACTTTCAGCCTTTCCAATAATTCCAATTCCTTGGCTAAGACTTTATCATTCTTGGCACCCTTTGCAGTTTTTGCAATTCTTCTCTCCAAGATTTCTATATCAGAAAACATAAGTTCCAAATTAATCGTTTCAATGTCTCTTAAAGGATCCACGGATCCATCCACATGAATTACNTTGGAATCATCAAAGCATCTTACCACATGAACTATGGCATCNACTTCTCGTATATTGGAAAGAAATTGATTTCCAAGACCTTCTCCTTTGGATGCTCCCTTTACAAGACCTGCAATATCAACAAATTCTATGGTGGCAGGAAGCACCCTTTCTGATTGATATAAATCACTTAATACATGCAATCTTTCATCTGGTACTGGTACAATTCCGATATTGGGATCTATGGTACAAAACGGATAATTGGCCGATTCCGCTCCTGCTTTTGTTAATGAGTTAAATAAGGTACTTTTTCCTACATTAGGTAATCCTACAATGCCTAGTTTCATTAGTTTCTTCCTTCCTAAAATCCTTTTAAGTCCTTGTATTTAAGAGATTAATCCCTTGCTTCTATTACTATCAATATTCCTTCTACCAAATCCACCATAGCTTCTTCCTCCACAATTTCATTGCTGATACATAGAGTGCTATCAAAATCTAGGGTAACCCTGTCCAAGGGATACTTAAACCCTTTCATGGTTAAACCAGTTACCTTTTCATGGAATGGTAATAAAGAAAGGAATTGCCCAAATTGGGTATCCTTTTTTATATGGAATCTCTTCGTCTTGAGATAAATTTTATTATGAGCATCTATAATGCTTGCATCCACATTTAACTGCAAAGGCAGTAATAAAAGATGAAGATTAGCAAGTATATGATCCATACGGCTCCCTGTGGCACCTATGATATCAATGGATGATGGATTATGCATAAGAGCCAGTTCTATCGCTATTTGAGTATCCGTTTTATCTTTTTCCCTTGGAAATGTTTGAATGGGAGTAGAAAGCTTCTCATACTTTTGAAGTATTTCCTTGGAAACAGAATCAAAATCTCCAACGATAAAATCCAGAGGAAGATTCAAACGATCCGCAACCATCAATCCTCGATCGGCAGCAATAATCATGCTATAGTTTTCTTTCGTAAACCATTCTTTAAGAAAATTCTCATCAATATAGCCACCGGTGATTATTAATGTCTTATTCATCTTATTCGTCATATAACTCCTTCACCTTCATGCTCATCATTTTGAAATTTATTACGAATATTTTTTAAATATTTCTTTGTATTTTTTAATATTATCTTGAATGTCTCCTGAAAAGATGGATGTACCTGATACAATTACATTGGCCCCAGCCGAAATTACATCTTCCACATTATCCATGCTGATACCGCCGTCAACTTGGATGTCAATACTGGCGCCTTTCCTACTTGCCATCTCTTTTAAATCTTTAATCTTAAGCAAGGTTTCTGGTATAAAGGCTTGTCCGCCAAATCCTGGATTTACACTCATGATTAAAACCATATCAATTTCATTTAATACATATTCCAGGACATCCAATGGAGTTGAAGGATTGAGGGATACCCCAACCTTGCAACCCAATTCTTTAATTTTTGTAATTGTTTTATGCAAGTGTTTACAGGCTTCTGCATGTATTGTTATAATATCTGCTCCAACTTCCTTAAAATCTTCAAGATAGCGGATGGGTTCCTCTACCATTAGATGAACATCAAAAATAAGCTTCGTATGCTTTCTGATTGATGCAATAACAGGCATACCGAAGCTTATACTGGGCACATAATTACCATCCATAACATCAATATGAAGATATTCTGCGCCCGCATTTTCTACAAGATTAATCTGTTCACCNAGAATATTNAAATCCGCTGCCAAAATTGACGGAGCAAGTTTAATCATAGTATCCTCCTAGTCACATAAGAATTGTCTTATTCCTTCTTAAAACTTCTTTCTTCTCTTATCTTATTTTATTTACTTCTTTTTTTTTATCATTTTTAAATGTTTCTTTTGTTTTTAAAATTTATCTTTTGTTTATCATAGGTTTCATATT
>JGI24708J26588_10003163_pt1 | contig 12095 bp, 11 predicted proteins | sample BioPla1DNA2_FD_26588 | JGI IMG/M metagenome (IMG submission 26588) | reverse complement strand
GCTTGCGTTTGTTATACCGTGAAAACAGCGTTTTCATGGTATAATTGCCCATCAAAAGGCGGTTGTCAGCGACAAAGTCGGTGACGAGCCGTTGGGCATAAGTGTATAATAAACGCTTGCGTTTATTATACCACAAAGAAAAACTAAATTCAACATTTATAGCAAATTGTAAAACAATTGTAATTAAAAAATCAGCTTTTCGATAATATTATTTGATAACAAAAACCCCTCTTTTGTAAGATAAATTCCAGTTTCATCAATATTAATAAGCTGTTTAGGAATAATTTTCGCCTTATTTATCAGCTCATCCTTATTAACACCGAATTGTCCTATCTCATCAAATAATATACCTTTACTTAGCCTTAGTTTCAGCATAGCCCATTCATCAAAGGTTTTAGGATTTTCTTCTGTTATATAGATATTTTGTAAGGGCATTTCTATAAACTCTCTTAAATTTCTTAAAACAGCAAATCTCCTTCCACCGTAAAAAGAATGTGATGAAGGACCTATGCCAATATATTCTTCACTGTCCCAGTATTTTAAGTTATGCTTGCTTTCAAAACTTCGCTTTGCAAAATTACTAATCTCATACTGAAAAAAGCCATTTTTCTCTAGTTCATCACAGGTTAGTATATATAAATCTGATGTAAAATCTTCATCAGGCAGTTTAGGAGGATTTTTATAAAATCCTGTTCCCTCTTCAATTTTAAGCATATAAGCTGAAATGTGCGTAATAGGCAGCTTTGCAAGTTCGTTAATAGAATGATACAAGCTTTGCCTATTTTGATATGGAATTCCAAGCATTAAATCAGCACTAATATTTTTAAACCCTATTTCACAGGCATCGATTATTGAATTAATTGCTGTTTGAGAATTATGCAGCCTGCCCAAAGCCAATAGCTCATCATCATTCAAGCTTTGCACTCCAAAGGAAACCCTGTTCACCCCTGATTCATAAAGAATTTCAAGGGCTTCTTTCGTTGTACTTTCTGGATTTGCCTCAATAGTTATTTCAGCATTAGCAGAAATTTTTAAGTTTATTTGTTTTAAAATATCAGCAATTTCATTATACAACAAAATAGGAGTGCCGCCTCCAAAATAAACTGTATCAAAAACTTCATCATATGCAGAAATATTCCGCAAAACTGCATTTTTATAATCATCAGCAGTACTAGCGGAATATTTAATTGAATAAAAATCACAGTATGGGCATTTGCTCCTGCAAAAAGGAACATGAATATACAAGCCTAAATCCTTATTCGCCATATCTGTTTAGCTTTTCAATGGGTGTTATACTCTGTACAACGTATAAATTAACGATTTTTTCTACTTTCTTTTTCTTTTTGCCAAANCCCTCTTCATCTTCTATAACAGCAATAGCACCTTCAATTTCCTTCAACTCGCCTGTAAGCGAAAATAAACTATTGGTATCAATATTAAACGTGCACTTCCAACCGATATATTTTTTTAAATANTCAAACATTTTTTAACTCCTAGTAATTTATATCCTTTTCATACTCCACTACTTCAATGTTATTTACATAACGCAGGTTGATATAATAAGCAGTTGACCTTTCAAGCTTTTTAGTGCTCTCATCGGAAATAACTTTAGCTAAACTTCCCTCAACAGCAACCAGTCGACCCTCGTAAATATTATCATCAGTATCTATGGATACATCCTTGCCAATGGCTTCTTTTAATAAATTATACATATTACACCTATTCATCAAGCTTTAACACACTCATAAATGCATCCTGCGGCACTTCAACAGAGCCAAGCTGACGCATACGCTTTTTACCTTCCTTTTGTTTCTCAAGCAGCTTTTTCTTTCTGGTAATATCGCCACCATAGCATTTTGCAAGTACATCTTTACGCAATGCCTTTATAGTTTCACGAGCAATAATCTTCCCACCGATGGCTGCTTGAATAGGCACCTCAAACATCTGGCGAGGAATATGCTCTTTAAGCTTTTCAGCAATTTTTCTACCTCTTGAATATGCCTTATCTTCATGAATTATAAACGACAAAGCATCTACAATATCACCATTTAAAAGAATATCTAGCTTAACAAGCTTTGACGGTTTAAAGCCTATTAGCTCATAATCGTAGCTGGCATATCCTCTTGTTTTGGATTTCAATGCATCGAAAAAGTCATATACAATCTCATTCAAGGGCAGCTCATAATGCATATCCACACGCTTTTCATCGATATATTTCATATCTTTAAATGTGCCACGCCTATCCTGACAAAGCTCCATTATATTCCCCACATAGTCAGAAGGGGCATAGATATGTGCATTTACCACTGGTTCTTCAGCAAGCTCAATCAAAGCAGGATCAGGATAATTAGTAGGATTATCAATCATCAGCACCTCTCCATCTGTCTTTGTAATTTTATATACAACAGATGGTGCAGTGGTAATAATATCAAGATTATACTCTCTTTCAACTCTCTCTTGAATAATTTCCATATGAAGCAGCCCTAAAAATCCACATCTAAATCCAAAGCCAAGAGCCATTGACGTTTCAGCTTCAAAGGTTAGTGAAGCATCATTAAGCTGCAGCTTTTCCAAAGCTTCTCTTAAATCAGTGTATTTAGAACCATCAGCAGGATAAATCCCGCTAAAAACCATCGGGTTGACATTTCTATATCCTGCGAGCATTTCCTTTGCAGGATTATCAACACTTGTAACTGTATCGCCTACCTTTGTTTCGGAAATATCCTTAATAGATGCTGCAATATAGCCTACTTCACCTGCTTTTAGCACATCAGTAGGAATAAGGCTTTTTGCTCCCATATATCCTAGCTCTACCACGTCAAATTCAGCCTTTGTAGCCATCATACGAATGGCATCTCCTACTTTTAAAGTACCTTGCTTTACTCTGACATATACAATTACGCCCTTATAGCTATCATAATAGCTGTCAAATATCAAAGCTTGCAAAGAAGAATCAGGGTCACCAACAGGACATGGAATATCCCGTACAATCATTTCCATAACATCTTCAATATTTATACCCATCTTTGCAGAAATGAGGGGAGCGTCCTGAGCAGGAATACCAATAACATCTTCAATTTCCTGCTTTATCAGCTCTGGCTGAGCTGAGGGCAAATCAATTTTATTAATAACGGGTAAAACCTCAAGGTCATTTTCAATTGCTAAGTATGTGTTGGCTAAAGTCTGTGCCTCTATTCCTTGGGAAGCATCAACAACTAAAACAGCCCCTTCACAAGCCACTAATGAACGAGATACCTCATAATTAAAGTCAACATGTCCCGGAGTATCAATCAAATTAAAATAATAGGTTTCTCCATCTTTAGCTTTATAGGTCAATCTTACTGCCCTTGCCTTTATAGTAATGCCTCTTTCACGCTCAAGGTCCATATTATCTAAGAGCTGCTGTGACATTTCTCTTTGTGCNACAGTCTGTGTCTGCTCTAGTAATCTGTCAGCAAGAGTAGATTTTCCATGGTCTATATGAGCAATAATTGAAAAGTTTCTAATTTTNTTTAAATATTCTCTATCCTGCAAGCGTAATTCTCCTGTTCATTGTTTATAAATCTGTAAAAATATAATTATCACAAATTAGCAATAATTTCCGCCGAATAATCAGCGGAAATTACTAATGCAATACCGTACAGAGCGAGTACGGTATTGACATAAATAAAATCATCTAGGTTCAACAATAAATTTCATTGCAGTACGCTCTTCCCCGTCAATTTCAACAGTGGTAAATGCAGGAATACAAATTAAATCAATACCTGTCAAAGCCACATATCCACGAGAAATAGCAATAGATTTTACTGCTTGGTTTGTGGCACCTGCTCCTACTGCCTGAACTTCAACTGCATTTTTTTCTCTCACAACTGCTGCAATTGCTCCTGCCACCGATTTTGGTACCGAATGTGCTGAAACTTTAATAATTTCCATAGGATCACCTGCCCTTTCGTTATTATTCAAGCGTTAAAACGCTGAATTCCTTATAGACTGTGCTGTATCCTTTTTATATCTACACTTTTTCCACTATTGTAATCAAGGGTAATAATAACCCCATCAAGCTGTATATTATCGGCTAAAACCTCATGCCTTTTAAAAACATATTCTGTATAGCTATCTATAATTATATCGGGTTTTATGCCTAAAACTGAATCCTTAGAGCCACACATACCCACATCCGTAATATATGCGGTATGATTTTTTAAAATTGTTTCATCGGCAGTTTGCACATGAGTATGTGTGCCGATAACAGCAGAAACCTTTTCTTCCAAAAAGAATCCCATTGCCTTTTTTTCAGAAGAAGCCTCAGCATGAAAATCAACAACAATATTGTTTAAATTATTACTTTTTAAAAAATTTTCCATCTCCGAAAAAGGGTTATCAATAGGTGTCATAAAAGCTCTGCCCATTAAGTTTACCACTCCTATTTCGCAAAACCCTAAATCCACCTTAACAAATCCAACCCCCGGTGCAGCAGTTCCTAAATTCAACGGTCTGATTAATGGTCTGTCGCTGTTGAAGTAGTCGAATATTTCACGTCTGCGAAAGCAATGATTACCCGTAGTTATTACATCAACACCAGATCTGAATAGGAAATCAGCAGAAAATGGTGTAATTCCATTTCCGTCAGCTGAGTTTTCACCATTTGCAATGACAAGCTGAATATCATTTTCATATCTGATATTGTTTAATTGGCGGGAAACGTACTTACAACCGGCACTTCCCACAATATCTCCAATAAAAAGAATTTTTAAAAACCCATCATTCCGCATCTTATACCTTGCGTTCTATAATCTGATCTCTGCCGGGTCCAACGCCAATTATAGAAATAGGACAACCGCAAAGCTGCTCAAGACGATTGATATAAGCCTTACACTTAGAAGGAAGCTCATCAAAGTTTTTACATGAGGAAATATCCCCATCAAAACCTTCAATTTCCTCATAAATAGGTGAGCATTTTGCAAGCTCTTCCAAAGTTACTGGAAAATCTTCCAGTTCTGTGCCATCTTCAAGTTGATATTTTGTACAAACCTTTAGTTTTGGCAGTCCGCTTAAGGTATCAAACTTATTTATAGCAAGGCTGGTAAGACCGTTGATTCTTACAGCGTGACGCATAATCACCGCATCAAACCAACCTGTTCTCCTCGGTCTGCCCGTAGTTGTACCAAACTCCCCGCCCTTATCTCTTATATAATCACCTGTTTTATCAAAAAGCTCGGTAGGGAAAGGTCCATTTCCAACCCTTGTTGTATATGCCTTAGCAACGCCAATAACCTCATCAATAACCTTTGGTCCTACACCTATACCAACACAAGCGCCACCGGCAATAGGATGAGAGGAAGTAACATATGGATAAGTACCAAAATCAATATCCAAAAGAGTCGCCTGTGCACCCTCAAAAAGAACCTGTTTTCCTGATTTAATTGCATTATATGTTAAAACAGATACATCATCAACGTATTTTTTTAATTTTTCTCCATATAATTTATATTCTGCGTAAATTGCATCTAAATCCAATGGCTCTTCATCATATATTTTAGTTATAATTTCATTTTTCAATTCACCTGTTTCATAGATTTTTGTTTTTAAAATCTCAGGATGAATTAAATCATAAAGCCTTATGCCTATTCTATCAGCTTTATCAACATAACAAGGTCCTATGCCTCTGCCTGTTGTGCCGATATTTGTACCAGTTTTCTTAGCCTTTGCAATTTCAGACAATTTATCAATAGCAATATGCCATGGAAAAATAATATCCGCTCTTGCATCAATACGTAAATTATCACAGGATACATTCCTGCTTTCTAGATTGTCGATTTCCTCGATTATAACCTTAGGGTCTACAACAACTCCGCTGCCAATCAAGCAAAGACTATCCTTGTAAAGAATACCTGATGGTATCAAATGCAGCTTGTACACTTCATTTCCGTGTACGACAGTATGCCCTGCATTATTTCCTCCACTGGAACGCACAACAACCTGCGCTCTGGACGCCATAATATCGATTATTTTGCCCTTTCCTTCATCTCCCCATTGACAACCTACAATTACACTTACTGACATTAAAATCCTCTTTCTATGCTGAAAATTATATTACGATTAATTATATCATATTATTTTAACTAAAACAATAGATTTTTGCAAAAATTAGAAAAATAATTATTAAATTTTAATTAATATTTTCTTTTTACCAGAATCTCTTATCTTTTTTTGTTTTTATAATATCAAAAACAACCAGTAGTAATATTATGCCAAAAGCACACACGCTGATTATTGAAGTAATATTTTGATATGGTGGTGTGTAAATAAACTCAATGTTATTTACCTCTCCTGCCTTGGCTTCAACAGCCATAAATCCTATTTGTACCTTGTATATCGGGACCTCTTCACCATTTATATAAGCTTTGTAGCCATCGTTATAAGGCACGGAAAAGAATACCAAATTATCCTCTTCACCCTGCCACGTCGCCTCAAACCCTGTATTTGTTGCAACAAATGAAGTACATGAGGTTTCAGCTCGCTGTGTACAATCAGAAAAATAATTATATGAATTTACTTCATCAAAATCATTTTCTAAATCAAATTTTTTAAGAGAAGTAAAGCTCTCTGCATTTTCTGCTACTTCATCTTCTAGAACAATAGCTTTCATCAGCATCAAGGACCGTGTAATATTGCCTTCTATCTTCAAAAAATCGCTTTTACTAATATAATAATCATAGGTAAAGCCCATAGGCACGTAAAATTCATTTTCATAAACCTTATAGCTATGCCTGTTATCTAGATAGAAAAAGCCTCTCACTGGGAGCGTAGATTTTTCCCACGAAAGAAATTCCACCATATCATCATTATAAACTGCATATTTCACAGACAGCAGCCCTCGCAAGGGATAGTAAACATCAGATATATCCGAATAAACGAACCTTTTTATTCCAATAGCATTATAAAAATCTACCTCGGATTGGGAAATGTTGCTATTAAAAGTAGCCATAGATGGTATATCCCACCACATATGTGCATTATGATGAATTTTCGTAGTATCAAATCTAAATAAATTTTCTTCTTTTAAATCATCAAAGGTATCTTGACTATAAACATATTCCTTTAAATATTTTTTATTAGCATCATAATTTGTAATAGAATTTGCTAAAGTTACAATCATTAAATTTAAAAAGCATACAAATATAACCAGATATTTAGAATAATAAATAAGATTTTTAAATTTTTCATGATTAATCCATCTCTTTATTATTATCAAGCAAGCAACAGCTATAAATGTATAAATAATAAGGAAAACTACATCAATATATTGGAAAAAAGCCATTGTTACGATGTTTTCACTAGATGCAACTGGGTAAACAATTCCAGCAAATAACGCTACGCAAACCGTTACTATTATCGTATAAATAGCAGAACGGTCAAAAGCCGCTTGCATTTCCCTCCTGTTATCCAAAACATAGCCGGTAGCAAGGGTCATCATCATAATCGGCATATATAGCCATCTTGCTGTATAAAAAGACGTAAAACCCGAGTATGCACTATTTAAAATTGGAACAAACATCATAATTAAAGAGGTGATTGATAGAATTGAAGCAAAGTGCTTAGGACGCTTTGCTACAAAAGCAAATACACCTGCTAGTGAAAAAACAGGGATATAAGCATAGTTGCTTGTCCAGCGACTTGTAGAATTTTTAATATAAAAGCTATCCATCAAAGGCGAATCAGCAGGAAAAAGCAAGCCACGAATTATTTCAAGGTACTTTGTAGGCTCATAAAAAAGCATATCCATACCCTCTAGCTTATCCTCAAGCCTTGAATTTCCAGTAATAAACAGAACAGCTGGTAATAAAATAGCTCCGGCAAATACCCCTAAAACCCCCTCTAAAAACAAATGAAGGAAGGATTTTAAAGTGAATTTATAAGACCTTGTAATAATTTTCACAAAATAATAAAGAACGCAGAAAATTACCTCTCCAACAAAAAACACATAATTAGTATACATCATTAAAGCTACTACAAAGGCAAAATATCCTTTTCTCTGATTTTCGACAAGCTCATCCATAGCAATAAGCATGAGAGGAAAAAAAGCAACAGCATCATGAAAATGATTATAAAATATATTGAAGACCTGAAAGCCTGAAAATGCGTACATCAAAGCACACATTAAAGCAATATCATCGGCTCTTAGATATCTCTTGAAATAAGCATAAGACGTAATAGCAGCAACACCAAATTTTAGTGCAAGCAATAAGGACATCAAATAAGGCAGTGCCATTGACGGCAGCCAAGATACTAACCTGAAAAAAGGTGACCAATATGTATAAAAACTATAAGATCCAACAACAGGAGTTCCTAGTCCTGTTATCCAGCTAATAGTAGAGTTATTTTGCAATGCCTCCTTACTTAAAATATAAAATGGTATTTGCTGTGTTTTAAAATCATTTGTCATTAGCAAAATTCCATCTGATAAAAAGCTAGTGATAAAGAAAATAAAAAAAGAAACAAGAAAGGCAATTGAAAAAACTTTAAAATATTGATTTTTAGTAATAGATTTAAAACTAATTTTCATACTTTATAAATCACGCCCATTATTTTATTTGTATTTGTAATTATTTATTACAAACTACCCTGATTGATTGTACACCAAAGCAGCTTAATAAATCAAGTACTTTTTCAGAAATAATTTCACCAGGCATAACTAAAGGCACACCCGGTGGGCATGGAGAAAAGATTCCCGCATTAATTCTGTTAAGGGCTGCTTTAGTAGAAACAATCTCACTTTTTGAAAAAAATGCATCTTTTGGTGATAAAAAACTCGTTTCACTATTAGAATAAATATTTTGATAAGCTATACTAATACGCTTTGAAATATTTCTAAAACAAGCTAAAGATTTTTTAAAATCAGCACGACTATTCATTATAGAAAATAATAAGACAGTATAATTATAATCAGCAAATTCACACTCTAGTCCTCTTGCTTTTAGCTCATTTGCAAGAGCAGTTCCTGTATATCCATAGCTATAAGCTTTTACAACTACCTTCATTTTATCTCTTGCAGCAACTAATTCAAATCCAAGATTTGAAAGCTCTTGCCTAAAGTTCTCAATAAGATTACAAACCTCATGATATTTATCATAATTTTCATAGATAAACTTATTGCATAAGTCTAAGCTTTCCATAATTAAATATGAAGGACTGGAAGAACCCAAAATTGCCATACCTTCCTTTGCAAAGGGCAAAAATTCTTCATTATTAATATGAAGATAGCCTCCGCCCGTTAGCACAGGCAGAGTCTTATGTGCAGAATCACAAACCAAATCAGCAAAATTATTTGGATGATTTTCATTTTCAAATACTAAATATGCTCCATGAGCATTATCCACTAGTAAAGGAATATCTCCGATAGCATCACGAATAGCAAACAAATCACATTTTCCACCATGATAATCAAAATGATTTAAAAATACTCCTGATGTCTTATCATTAATTGCTTTTTTCACATCATCAGCAGATACAGAACATGATAAAAACTCATCAGAATATATCCAATCAATTTCAAAATCTAATAATACAGCGGCAGAAATAAAGCTTCTATGTGCAAATCTAAAAGCAGCTATTCTGTTTTTATCTGGAAATCTAAGCTTTAATAGCATTAGCATTGTCTGGATAGACAAGGTGCTGCCCTGAGTAGAATATAAAGTCCTTTTTGAATTAAAAAGAGATTGAGCATTCAGCTCGCTTTGATAAATTATACCCTTATTTATTTCGCACTCATACAAGCTGTCAGCACCATCAATCTCAGTAATATCATGAGTGTTTAACAAGCCCTTATGCCCCGGCATATAAGCTTTTATATTAGTTGAATAAGAGTTTTTCAATAAGAAATCATAGATAGGTGTTTTCATAATTACTTTCTAAAAAATAAAATTCCCAAGGTTCCCTTGCCACAGTGAGAACTAATAGTCCCGCCTGCAACAGTATCAATCATTTCCCCAAACTTTTGATACGAAAGAATAAGCTTTTTAAGTTTTGCAATTATTTCATTATCGACACCGGTGTGAGTAATAAAAATTCTTTTTGTATCAATATCATCTCGACCCTTTAAACGGTCAGCAACATATTGTTCAAGTACTTTTTGCATATTTCCTCTGTACTTTTTACCAACATCCATTTTACCATCAATTACCTCAATGCAAGGACGAAGCTTTAACAAATTTGCACCAAGCGCAGCAACTGCTGAACATCTTCCACCTTTGTGAAGATATTCTAACGTTTGGATAACAAAGCTAACCTCTAGCTTTCTTCTTTTTTCATCAAGAATTTGTTTTATCTCAGCTGCTGACTTTCCCTCTTTCGCTAATTCAGCAGCTAAGACAACAAGATGCCCAGAGCCTGTTGATAGATTAAGTGAATCAACAACAAAAACTCTGTCATCTCCTATTTCCTTTGCAGCAGCATTGGCATTTTGGTTGCAAGCGGACATATCACTGCTAATATTAATATGGACGATATCATATCCCTTATCAGTAAAGCTTTTAAAGGTATTATAATATTCCTCTTGATTTACAGCGGCAGTTTTTGGCAAAACACCCGTTTGCTCAACGGATTCAAAAAGCTGCTCAGGAGATATATTTAACATATCCTTATACTGCTTATCACCTATATTTATCCATAGTGGAGTAACTGTGACATTATACTTATTATAAATATCTATTCCTAAATCGCAAGTTGAGTCACAAGTAACTTTAACAGGATTGATTTTATCACACCGATTAACCTCAGACATAATGCACCTCCAAGATTATGTCGAGCTGGAGCTATCATCAACGTTTATTCCAGCCACATCATAGTATATTTCAAAATTAAAATCACTTACCCATTTAGTATAAGCTTCATTAATTGCTTCCTGCACCTTAATATAATAGAAATACGTATCCTCTACATTTAATTCCTTTAAATCCTCTTCTGACACCTCAGCCTTTGAAGCGTATTGAATAATATGATAACCATAATCACTGCCAACAAGGTCAGTATAATCACCTATATTTTTAAGGCTCATTCCTGCATCATAAAATTCGGTAATAAAGTTAGTCATTCCCTCAAAAATCAGATAACCATCGGGATTAGATTCTTTTCCAGGGTCATCAGAATACTCCGTCATCAGCTCGTTAAACTCATCAGAATTCTCCATAGCCTTTACCTTAGTTAAAGCTTCATCGGCTTTTTCCTTAATCGCAGCTAGCTGTTCATCACGGTATTTATCAGCACCCTCATCATCGCCATTGCTCCTGTATGTCTGAATCTTTTCCTTAACCTCATCACTAAAGCCAATTAAAATATGCTTAATCATGCGAGAATTTTCAGGCAAATAAACCTGCTGAACATAGGTAGAATCCTGAAAAATTTCAAATTGCTCTTCATACATAGTTTTAGAGTACTCAACAGCATCTTCAATTGTAAGATTTAAAGCATCAATAATCTTATTGCTAAGCAAAGTTAGCTTATAATTATATTTAATATCCTCCATTAAATCCTCTTCGGTATAATTAAGTGCCTTTAATTTTTTTTGATAAAGCTCCTCACCCTTAGCTTCAAGCTCTTCGCCTTCTAAAAGAGAATCATTNTCCTGAGCCTCAGTTTTAAAGCTTTCCTTATATGAGTCGAGTTGAGATTGAACATACTCAGCCATTTCCTTATTTTGCTCTTCAGTCAATTCATCAAGCCCTTCTTCTGAAACAACTTTTTTAAGCATAGTGTCATCTACAAGCTGGTCTAAGGCTGCTTTTTTATAAGTATCCTCCGAGCTTTCAAAAGAGCTGTNTGTAACATCTATCTCATTGTCAATAAGATATTTATCATACGCTTGCTTAAACTGCTTAAAGGTAATCTGCAAGGACTTATCCTCAGCCCNATCTCCAGTAGGCTTTGCTACAACAGTAGAATTGCTTGGTGCACAAGCAGAAAATGACATAGTTATAGCAAAAGCTGTAACTATTNTAGTTGCAATTTTAAAAATTTTCATAAAAATCCTTTCAAAATTAAAAATTTAATGTTTTTGCAATAATTAATGCAAAGTTTTTTGATTTATGTTATAATTA
>JGI24708J26588_10003161_pt1 | contig 12097 bp, 8 predicted proteins | sample BioPla1DNA2_FD_26588 | JGI IMG/M metagenome (IMG submission 26588) | reverse complement strand
TAAACATTCTGTAACACTTGAGGTGATTAAAATGCCCTTTGATGGCATATTAACAAATAAAATCGCTAAAGAACTAAATAATACTCTCACAGGAGGCCGGATAGGGAAAATACATCAAATCGGTCGTGATGCTGTGGTGATGCAAATACGCGCATCGGGTGAAAACCACAGGCTTTTGCTTTCCTGCAACGCATCATCAGCCAGAATTCATCTGACTGAAAGACAATTTGAAAATCCGGATAATCCTCCTGTCTTTTGTATGTTACTACGAAAACATTTTGCCGGCGGAATCATAAAGGAGATCAGTACAAACGGTTTCGAGCGCATTGTTACAATAGAAACCGAGGTTATTGATGATTTGGGTGACCGCAGTATTAAAAGGCTTATTATTGAAATCATGGGGCGCCACAGTAACATTATCATTCTTAACAGGGATAATATTATAATTGACGCTATGAAGCATGTCGATTTCGAGGTAAACCGGGTGCGCGAGCTGCTTCCGGCCAGACCTTATGTGCTTCCTCCTGCTCAGGACAAGCTTGACCCATCTTTGGATGATACATTGGATGCTCTGTTGAAAGCCGCACCACAGTGCAGAAGAAAGGTTGAATCCTTCCTGCTGGATAATCTAAAAGGGTTTTCGCCTGTTTTGTGCAGGGAAATATGTTTTCGTTCTTCAATTGATGAGTCTTTACCTGCCAATAAGTTGACCTTCCATGAGCTTATAAGAATTACCGAAGCTATAAAAAATATGATGGATGAATTGAAAAGCGGAATAATCTCTCCTACGCTGGTATTTGATGATAATACGGGTAAGCCTGTCGACTTCCACTGTCTTAAACTTCTTCAGTACTCTTCATTTAAAGGCTTTGACACCATAAGCGGTGTTGTTGAAGAATATTATGCCCTGAAATACAGCCGGGAATTTAATAGTCAAAAAGTAAAAAATCTTCATGATACAGTCTCCAGGTTACTGGAAAAAAGCGAAAAGCGGCTGACAATAAATTTACAAACTTATGAAGAAAATAAAAATTATGATGAATACAGACTGTTTGGAGAGCTCATAACCGCAAATATTTATTCACTTGCAAAAGGAATGAACAAGGCCAGGGTCATAAATTATTACAGTGAGCATAATGAGATGGTGGAGATTCCTCTTGATAAGGATAAAACTCCCCAGCAAAACGCTCAAGCCTATTTTAAAAAGTATAATAAGGCCCGCACCGCTTTTTCATACGCGCAAAATGAATTATCTGTGATAGAAAATGAAATATCTTATTTTGAAAGTGTTCTTTTCGCTATAGAAAACGCGGAAAGTACAGAACAACTTTCCGAAATACGAATGGAGCTTTTGGAACAAGGTTACATCAGATATATGGAGAAGAAAGGCAGAAAAAGTCCCCCGACAAAAATTCTTCCCCAAAAAATTATATCAAAGGATGGATTTGAAATTCTCATTGGACAGAATAATAAGCAGAATGACAAGCTGACCCTGAAATTAGCCCGGCATGAGGATATCTGGCTTCATATCAAAGACTTTGCCGGCTCTCACGTGGTAATAAAAACAGAAGGGAAAGAAGTTCCTGATACTACAATAATTGAAGCTGCTGAATATGCTGCCTGGTTCAGCAAGGCCCGATCAGCTCCTAAAGCCGAGGTCGACTATACCCGGATACGAAATGTTAAGAAGCCTTCAGGAGCAAAACCGGGCATGGTTATTTACGTAAACTACTATACCGTCATTGTTACTCCGCGGGAGCCTCAGAAAAGTCTCTCATAGCATTTTTTTATGCCGAAGCTGACCTTTTCCCTGTCAATGGTCTTGAATTCACCATTATCATAGAGTATTTCACCGTCTACCATGGTTAGGCATACATCAGAGCCCTGAACCGAATATGCAAGGGCTGAAACCACATTATGAACAGGCATCAGATGGGGTTTATCCATATCTATCAAAATAATATCAGCTTTGGCTCCCACTTTAATCACACCCAGATTATCCATACCAAGAGCTGTGGCACCGTTTACAGTTGCCATTTTCAATGCTTCCATAGCATTAATGAGCAGTGGGTCTTGATTTACTCCCTTATGTATGAGGGCTGCCAGGTTTATTTCTTCAAACATGTTAAGGTTATTATTGCTTGATGCACCGTCAGTTCCCAAAGCCACATTAACTCCCATTTTTAAAGCGTTCGGGATAGGCGCTATGCCGCTGGCAAGCTTAAGATTGCTTGATGGATTATGTGTCATAGTCACTTTATTATCAGCCAGGATTTTTATGTCTTCTTCTGTTATCCACACACAGTGGGCAGCTACAGTTTTTTGCCCGAAAACTCCAAGATCATATAAATGTTCAGTAGGTGTTTTTCCGTATTTTTTCAGGCAGTCCTCGTGTTCAACCAATGTTTCATCCAGATGCACATGAATAGGTGCACCATACTTTTGCGCCTCTTCGAGTATAGCATTGATATATGCAGGTGAGCAGGTGTAAATGGCATGAGGTGCAAAAGCACCTGTTATTCTGCCATTAGCAGCTCCATTCCATCTCTTGTAGAAATCAATAGTTTCATTTAAGCGGGCATCAGCAGAAAAATCCGGACCATCACCCGTATTGATCATTCCTCTGGACAGCTGGGCACGTATTCCTGATTCCTCAACGGCTTGTGCCAGTTCATTCATATGATCATACATATCTATAAAGCATGTGGTGCCTGATGCAATCATCTCCATAATACCCAGAAGTGATCCGTAATAAATATCCTCTCCCTGAAGCCTTTCCTCCACGGGGAAAATATGATCAAACAGCCATGTCTGTAAATTCATATCATCGGCATAATTTCTAAGAAGGGTCATTGGAACATGACAGTGACCGTTAATAAGCCCCGGCATCATAAGTTTTCCCGATGCATCAATTATCTTTGCACCTTGTAACTGTTCAGTATTAAGGCTGCCAAGAGCACTAATTACACCGTTCTCCACAAAAACATCGCAGGATTTTAATATGTCCCCATTATTCATAGTCAGTATCATGGCATTCTTAAATACATATTTCATAAAAATCTCCTATCCGGCTTTTCCAATAAGGATTTTGCTCATCACGTTCTAATTTATGACTGTATTTATCCCCCGATGTCACTATTGTCATCGGGTGGAGTGACAGTAATATTTACACTGTACTCGCCTATCAGTGTTATATTACCGGGAACCCTTACTGTAAGCGGAACTTCATGTTCTCCGGGCAAAAGATCGGTAACATTAACAGACAGTTTTATATCGCCGGGCTTTAAAGCATTCACATCGGCACTCTTGCCTTTTACAGTAATAGGTATTATGTCGTTAGTAACCCTGAAGCTCATATTTCCCTCGGTATCTCCATGGAAAATCGAAACATTGCCTGGTGAAATATTTATATTGCGAGTGATATATTTTTCTATTACTAACTCGGCTGTAAGACGCTCGGCATCCTCAGCAAGCAAGGTAGCACCTTTGGGAAGATTTATTACTAACGGAGTTACAAATGTTTCTGCTTTATCAGTAATATCAATTATTTCGGCGTTAGCACTTTTAATCCCTTCCAGTACGCTTTTACTGCCTAATACGCGTACACTCGGCAAGGAATATTTAATCTCTTTAAGATAATAGTCATCCATGGGATTGCCTTTTGTAGCAGCATAAACCGGCACATTTTTGGCAAGATTAAAGGAAACAATAATCGGAACTTTTCCTTCAAATTGTCTTAGAATTTCTCCTTCATTATCCAGCACCATTCCTCGCATAACGATTTCTTTTTGGCCGTCTGCTTCGTCAAGATTTACCAGTGCAACAACCTTACTTACCTTTGATATGCTGCTCTCCTTTTCTTCAAGAATGACATTACTTGGTTCAACTCTTAAATTAATAAGCTCGTAGCCCGCAGGAAGAGACCCGGTAAATTCTACTTCAACAGGGTACTGCTTACCGACAACACGCTCAAAATTGAGACTCACTGAGGTTGGATTAATTCCCAATATAATAATATCCTGTTCACCCAGGTACTCAGGAGGGTCAATACTGATATTCTTACGACCTGAAGCAGTAACCTCGGATAAATCAATTGAAACAATAAAATCATTTGCCGTGACACTTGCTATCTTTTCTCTGCGTCCTTTTATCTTAACATCAACACTTGCAGGAAGCTGAGTTCCTACAATCTGAAAATTATTACTATAAAGCACATCTACATTACTGGTTAAAGGAACCGCTATGGTTCTCTCTTCAAAAGGGTTCTCTGAATCCAGCACTACAAACCAGATTAATATAGCGGTAAGAATGGAAACAATTTTTATAACCAAATCCTTCTCAAATAAACTATTTATTAGTTTGTTCATCCTGTTTCACCTTTCTGAATGTAAAAAGCTTCCTGTCAGTATCAGTATCTAACAAGAATTTGGTTAATGCTTTTCTAAGCATATCAGGGGTCAGATTTCTGGTTAAGCCTCCGCTGTGTGCATATGATATCTTACCCGACTCCTCCGACACTACAACAGCTATGGCATCAGAAACCTCAGTTATCCCCAAAGCCGCACGATGTCGGGTTCCTAATTCTCTGCTCAACCCGGCATTCTGGGTCAGAGGCAAATAACATGCAGCTGCTTTTATTGTATTATTCCGAATAATAACCGCTCCATCATGCAGTGGTGTTTTAGGAGTAAAAATATTTAACAGAAGCTCACTTGACAACATTGCATCCATTTGAGTTCCTGTATTTACGATATCTCCTATTTTAGTTGCTCTTTCAATTATTATTAAGGCACCGATATAATCCTGGGACAAAGCGGTACATGCTTTAACAACCGATTCTATGGCTGAAATGGTCTTGACTCTGTCTTCATCGGTTTTTCTCAGCATAATATCCTGAAATCCGCTGCTTCCAAGCTTTTCGAGTGCCCTTCTCAGCTCAGGCTGAAATATAACAATTAATCCGAAACCAAAGAGTTGTATTGTTCCCTTTAAAAGATAGGCAATAGTCTTAAGCCCTAATACTTCAGAGAACTTGGAAAATATCAATATGAACAGTAAACCTTTGACCAGCTGAAGAGCACGGGTCTCTCTGACCAGTTGAATACCTTTATAAACTACATATGAAATCAAAGATATTTCAATTACTAATCTGATAATATCTAATGGACTGTTCAGCCCCAAAAAATTGGTAATGTAACTAAAAACATCTCCTATTGTCATACTACCGGGCACAAAATTGCTCCTATCCTTTAATAATGCTTCAAGCTCTGAAAGTCAAATAACTTGGCTTACTACAATAAATTATATCCCCTAGTATAAATAATTGCAATAAAGTGATGTTCATAACAAATTAGCTATACGAAGCTATATCCTACCAGTATTATGAGAGAATCAAGGAATTGTTAAACCTGTGTTAGACGCTTATTTTTTCTATCAGCAGTTCTAAAGCCAGTTTTGGTTCTATAAGCCCCTTTTTATAATTCTCCTCCGCTTCCATGCAGTTTTTTAATATGTTTTGCAAGTACTCAACGCTCATCATGCGTGCCTGCTCGGTCATAATTTTCACAGCATAGGGATGTTTACCCTGGAAATACTGATTTATCTGAGCTTGAGTAGCTCTTTCTTCCATTAATAGCTTCAGCTTTAATATTTCACCCATCTGTTTTGAGAGCATAGCCAGAATCTTTTGTTCTGGCTCTTTTAAAGCTATTATATCATTCAGAATACTTAATGACCCGGGGATATCTTTTTTGGCCACAGCATCCAGAAGATCAAATATAACACTCTTTATGGTAGGTACCGCCATTAGTTTAACGTCCTCTAAAGTAACTTCTTTTCGATCCCCTGCATAATCAGCCAGTTTAAAAATCTCATTTCTCAAGGTATACATGTCTGGCTCGCTGATTGCTACAAGATACTGAGCCGCCTCATATCCAATCACTTTATTACATGATTTCATTCCCTTTATAACCCAGGGAACGAGCTCTGAAGGCTTATTCCGTTTAAACTCCAAAGCAAGACCATTTGCTGCAACCTGTTTATATATTTTAAGCCTTTTATCAGCATTACTCTCTACAAATATAAGACATGTGGTGTCGGGTATATCTGAGATATATTCACTTAAAGTATCGTGAGGTTTGTTTTTTATGCGGGTTTTTTTCTCGGGGATAAAATCATCCTCTCCGGTTATATCTTCATCGTTTGAAGAGGCTGTATTATTCTTTGATTTACTAAAAAACAGGCCTGAATTCTTAACAATTACCAGCTTTCGTTCGGCAAACACCGGAAAAGTATCGCAGGCATCAATAATATCATCAATATTAATTTTATCCTCAAATATCGTCAGATTAAGGCTTTCATTATCATCTTCCAGAATCATTTTTTTTAAAGCCCCAACATAGTAATCAATCAAAAACGGTTCATCACCGTGAAAAAGATAAACTCTGGCAGGAGCTTTGGTCTTAAGCTGTTCCTTAAGCCTGTCCAAATTCTGCCTGTCACTATCTTTTCCATAGCTCTTCGATCCATAATTTTTTCCGGCCATAAAAAATTAACCCCCGATGTATTATCAGGAGTCAATTATATCATGATTATTGCGTAAGTTGTAATCTTTAAACGTAATAGGTGCCGTGAGCGATGTCAAATAGCGTCAGCGGAGCAAGATTGCGTAGCTACGCGACTAAAATCCCGGATGGATTTTCGGAGCGGCGCATTTGATTCACTCTACAGGCACCTGTATATAGTTTAACCGTGTAAATTAAGTGCGGTATCTGTAATGGTATGAGGTTCTATACACGTGTTCTTATTTCCTCTACAATTTTTTCTACAAATTTATCAACGGTCATTGTGCCCAAGTCTCCGTCTTTTCTGGATCTGACAGCAACCGATTCACTCTCGAACTCCTTATCGCCTATTACAAGCATATAAGGAATTTTTTCAAGCTGTGCTTCACGAATCTTATACCCTATTTTTTCGTTGCGATCATCAATCTCAACATCAACATCATGTTCTCTAAGCTTATCTGCAACCTTATGAGCAAAATCATGATGTTTTTCCAGTATAGGTATAATCTTGGCCTGCACCGGAGCCAGCCATACCGGGAATGCACCGGCATAGTGTTCTATCAAAATACCGAAAAATCTTTCAATTGAACCGAGCAGTGCCCTGTGAATCATATACGGACGCTTCTTGCTTCCGTCAGAAGCAATATAGGTCATGTCAAAACGTTCAGGTTCATTAAAGTCAAATTGTATTGTGGAGCACTGCCATTCACGGTTAAGGGCATCCTTAATCTTGATATCAATTTTAGGTCCGTAGAATGCTCCACCCCCTTCATCCACATCACATTCAAGACCTTCGGCTGCAACAGCTTCCTTCAAGGCCCTGGTGGCTGCCTCCCACATGCTGTCGTCACCTACATATTTATCCTTGGGTTTTGTGGAAACATATACCTTGTAATCCTTAAAACCGAAATCATTGAGCATGGAAAGGCAGAACCTTAAAACTCTGCGAATTTCATCAGGCATTTGTTCGGGAGCACAGAACAGGTGTGCATCATCCTGTGTAAATCCTCTTACCCTCAAAAGGCCATGGAGGGCTCCACTCTTTTCATAGCGGTAAACAGTTCCCAATTCAGCCCATCTGTAGGGCAAATCACGATAAGAATGCATCCTGCTTTTATAAATAGCTATATGGAAAGGACAATTCATAGGTTTAGCATAGAAATCCTGCCCGTCTACATCCATAGCCGAATACATCCCTTCCTTATAGAAACCAAGATGTCCTGATGTCTCCCACAGCTGTCCTCTGCCTATATGGGGAGTATTAACCAGGTCGTATCCGTTACGAAGATGCTGTTTTCTCCAGAAATCCTCAATATGCATCCTGACACGGGCTCCCTTTGGATGCCATAATACAAGGCCGGGACCAACTTCTTCGTCAAAGGAGAATAGATCCAACTCTTTGCCAAGACGCCTATGGTCACGTTTTTCTGCTTCTTCCAGCATCTTCAGATGTTCTTCCAGTTGGCTGGCTTTAGGGAACGCAGTACCATATATTCTCTGGAGCATCTTGTTTTTCTCATCACCTCTCCAGTATGCCCCTGCCAGTTGCATAAGCTTTATGGCTTTCACTTTGCCGGTGGACATCAGGTGAGGACCTGCACAAAGATCTGTAAACTCTCCCTGTCTATAGAAGGATATTTCTGAGTCTTCAGGGAGCTCCCTGATAAGTTCAACCTTATAAGGTTCATCTTTCATAAGCTCAAGAGCTTCTTGCCTGGGAAGGGAGAATCTTTCAATAGCAATATCCTCCTTGATGATTTTCTTCATTTCGTTTTCTATTGCAGCCATGTCTTCGGGAGTAAAGTTTTTTTCCAAATCAAAATCATAGTAAAAACCGGTATCTATAGCCGGACCAATAGCCAGCTTAACACCCGGGAAAAGCCTTAATACGGCCTGAGCCATTATGTGTGATGCGGTATGCCAATAGGCATGCTTGCCTCCTTCATCATCGAAGGTAAGAAGTTTTAATTCACAATCCTCAAACAATGGTGTTCTCAAATCTTTCAGTTCACCGTTTACTTCTCCTGCCAGGGCTATGCGGGCAAGTCCTTCGCTGATATCCTTCGCTATATCGATAATGGTGCTTCCACTTTCATAGGACTTGACGCTTCCGTCTTTTAGTTTAATTTGTATCATATCTGGTCCACTCCTTTAAAATATTCAATAGTTCTATTCTGGTGAAGAATCTTGTTTGTTAATTTTGGTTATTAATAAGAACCCCACCCCGCTAAAGCAATCACAGATTGCTAGCGGGGGCCCGGGAACCCTGTTGTTCTCACAATAAAAAACTCTCACCCAAATGTTATACATTTAAGGGTGAGAGTTTAAACTCACACGGTTCCACCTTAATTACAGGAATAATCCTGTCACTCAACAGATTATAACGTTATCAACGTGACAGCCTACTGTTATTTCAGCCATCATGCTCCGGGGTGGTTCAAAACAGTGATTCGCAGGATGGATTGCAGCCGGGTCCCTCCCTCTCTGAAGCGTTTGCATCAGTTTTGCGTATCCCTTTCAATGCATTTACATATTAAAGACAGATTCATAATACAATATCAGGTTTTCCTTGTCAAACGTTTAGTATATATGTCTCTACTTATTTTTTTGAAATAAATTCGAATATTACATGAGCAACCCCGTCTTCCTCGTTGGATAACGTGATATAATCCGCCTTTTCTTTTACTTCCCGGGGAGAATTAGCCATTGCGACACCAAGGCCGGCATATTCTATCATGGATAGATCGTTGAAACCATCCCCCACAGCTATCATCTCGCTTTGTTTTATACCGTAGAACTGGCCCAGCTTCTCCATAGCAATAGCTTTTGATGCATTCTTATCAACAAATTCCATAAAATATGGCCTTGACGGATGGAAATTGACGTTTTCACTTAAGAAACTTCCAATCTCTTTTTGGTATTGCGCAATTTTTTCAACTTCATCATACCAGAGTATTTTTGTTACACCTTTTTCTATTATCTTTTCCAAATTGTCAATAAGAATTGGTTCAACCCCTGATATCATCTTGTAGTTTTCTACTCTCTCATTAATTTGGGGTACATAAAGCTTATTGTCGTTCCATATCATTATAGTTACGTTATATTTTTCACCCAGGCTGATAACATCTCTTGAATCGTTCCGGGACAGCTTTTGCTCATAAAGCACCTTTCCGGATTTTCCCATTACAACCATAGCCCCATTATATGTAATAAAGGGTACATCAAGATTCAGTGTTCTGTTCAGTTTCTCAATCCCCTGTATGGGCCTTCCTGATGCGATAGTAAATATGAGACCTTTGTCAACCCACTGTTTTATTGCATTTTTTGTATTCTCGGTAAGCTCGCCGCGATCATTCAATAGTGTTCCGTCTATGTCTACCGCCATTAGTTTGTAAGCCATTTGATAACTCCTTTTCTTTACCGTTGTGTTGTAAATATGATCATTAATAAGAGATCCATTATTTATTCAGTTATATATGTTAAAAACATCTTTTCCCTTGTAGCGTATTACACTTAAATTGGAAAAGCGTTCTTCAAGAATATCCGCCATCTCTTCCACAAAAAGTATCTCAGTTCCGTAATGTCCCGCATCAATTGTGAAAATTCCATTAAATAAAAGCTCCTGGGCATCATGGTATTTTAAATCACCTGTAATAAGAATAACGGGACTAATACTGATAAGATTATCTAAAATTTCCCTGTCATATGAACCATTATAAACCGCTACTCTTGTGACTGTTTGAGGAATCTGTCCTACATATCTCATGCTTTCAAGAGATAGTTTTGATTTTACCCTGTTAAGAAACTCTATTCCGTCGGTGGGCTTGATTTCTCCATATCTTCCGGCACCATACTCAGCTGAGTCAAAAGCTGTTGTTCTTAAGACCTTAATATTTTTCAGACCAATCTTTTCACATAACAAATCACTCAGCCCTCCATCAGCTGAGTCAAAATTTGTATGACTGCTGTATAGAGCNAAATCATTTTTTATTGCTTTAATCAAGATTCTGCTTTCTTTNGTCGTGTCAGTAAATTTCTTTAACGCTTTAAAAATTGTGGGGTGGTGTGACAAAACTAATTGACAATTCTGCGAAATAGCATAATCAATAGCATCAATATCAACATCAAGGCATACCAACACCTTTGATACTTCAGTGTCTGGATTCCCAAGAATCAGGCCGCTGTTGTCATAGGTCTCCTGAAGTGAGATAGGAGCTTTCTCCTCTAAAAACGAAATAATATTTCTTAGCTTCATTCATTCACCTCCTAAGGAATTTAAAAGTATCGTCAGTTCTTTTAACAGCTTTTCTTCCATGTCAATCTTTTCGGCATTATACATGACTTTTGCGCTTTTTAGACCATTAACAGCCTTTTTTTGTTTCCTTATATGGTCTTTTACCCAATCCTTTAATAACGGATCTTTTTTTTTGATTAATATATCCCCAATCAAATCCCTGATTCTTTCCCTGTTTTCACATCGTATTCCGGTATATCTCGTTAAAATTACCAGGTAGAGCTTTTTTCCTTCACATGTTAAGCTCTCATCGATAATCTCAAAACCGTTCTCCCATAAAAAAGGGCGAATAAGCTCCTGATGTGTCATGGGTTGAATAAGAATACAATTAGCTTTTTTTGCTACATTTATCGACTCCTGAATCAGTTCGGTAATTAGTATTCCGCCCATTCCGGCCAAAACTATTACATCGGCTTCATGCTCTTTTACAGGAGTAAGACCACTCCCCATACGTAATTCCATATTATTTACCAGCATATATTTTCTGCGGGTTCTTTCAGCTCTTTCCAAAGGGCCGGGCCTTATATCACAGGCTAAAGCCTTTTTGCACCGACTGTTGAGAAGAGCAAAAGCAGGAATTAATGCATGGTCGGTTCCGATATCCGAAAGAATATCGCAAGGAGGAATCATATCATATATAAGCTTCAGTCTTCCACTAAGAACCATAAATGCCCCCGCCAAGAAAATTTAAAAAGGATGATTGCTCTGCAATCATCCTTCCTATTTATTGGTGGGCCTTCAGGGACTCGAACCCCGGACCAACCGGTTATGAGCCGGTGGCTCTGACCAACTGAGCTAAAGGCCCGCATATGGCTCCTCAAGTTGGACTCGAACCAACGACCCTTCGGTTAACAGCCGAATGCTCTACCGACTGAGCTATTGAGGAAAGTTATTGCACTTTACTACAAGCGCAGAACAAGATATATTATACTGATAAAGCAGCTATCGGTCAAGATTAATTTTAAATCTTTATTTGAATTTTGATTTACCCTCATTTGAACTAGTAAATTCCACTCTAAAACAGGTGATACAAAAGTTACTCTTAAAATCTGTCATTATTTACAATCAGATACCGGAGAGCCATATATCTCTTTAAAGTATTCTCTGTCTGGATTAATACGTCTTCTAAAAACAGACTGTATAATTCCGGGCTTTCTAAAATATATTTTGCCTCCAGGACACGATCAGAGAAAGTACTGATTTTTCTGACTACATCCGGATCAGACAGAGTTTTTAGATT
>JGI24708J26588_10003156_pt1 | contig 12115 bp, 7 predicted proteins | sample BioPla1DNA2_FD_26588 | JGI IMG/M metagenome (IMG submission 26588) | reverse complement strand
AAATATCAAAATAGAGTGGCCTTAGCAAATTGCGGTGTTATCGATCCAGATGATATTAGGGCTTACTTAGCCCATGATCAAGGTTATCAAGGGCTTGCAAAGGCTTTAGAGAAAATGCCTGCCGAAGTCATCGATCTGATCTTAGAGGCTAATTTAAGAGGTCGAGGCGGCGGCGGATTCCCTGCCGGTCAAAAGTGGAAGATCGCGGCGGAACAAGATGCCGATCAAAGATACATTATCTGTAACGGTGATGAAGGTGATCCCGGTGCTTTTATGGATAGAAGTATCATGGAAGGTGACCCCCACGCTGTTTTAGAGGGTATGTTGATTGCTGGTTACGCAATCGGTGCCGGTGCCGGGTATATCTATGTAAGAGCTGAGTATCCCTTGGCAATTACACGCCTGGAAAAAGCCATAGCTGATGCGAAGCGCCTTGGTCTACTTGGCGATAATATCTTAAATTCGGGTTTTTCCTTTGAAATTTACATTAAAGAAGGTGCAGGTGCTTTTGTATGCGGCGAAGAAAGTGCCTTGATTGCCTCAATTGAAGGTGGCAGAGGCATGCCTAGACCTAAACCGCCATTTCCTGCAGTTTCAGGCCTTTGGAGTAAGCCCACCATTATTAATAACGTTGAAACCTTGGCGAATGTTCCGAAAATAATGGCTAAAGGTGTAAAGTGGTTTAAAGATATGGGTACAGAAGATAGTCCGGGTACTAAGACTTTTGCCCTTACAGGTGAGGTTGAAAACACCGGGTTGATCGAAGTACCAATGGGTCTAACTGTAAAGGATATAGTCTTTAAAATCGGAGGCGGCATCCGCGGTGGTCGTAAGTTTAAAGCGGTACAAATCGGTGGCCCTTCCGGTGGATGTCTCACAGAAGAACAGCTTGATATTACTTTGGATTTTGACTCTTTACGAGAAGTGGGAGCCATGATTGGTTCAGGCGGACTTGTGGTAATGGATGAAAACACTTGTGTGGTTGAGGTGGCCCGCTTCTTTATGAATTTCATCCAGCATGAATCTTGCGGAAAATGTACTTTTTGTAGAGAAGGTACTTTACAGATGCTAAATATACTACAACGCATAGTAGATGGCCATGGCGTTGAGGAGGACTTAGATCTCTTAATTGAACTTGGGGAAATGGTGCAATTAGGCTCCTTATGCGGTTTAGGAAAATCAGCTCCTAACCCCGTGCTTTCCACTTTAGAGAATTTTAGAGATGAATATTTAGCTCACATTGTAGACAAGCGTTGTCCCGCGGGAGTATGCCAAAGCTTACGACGTTTTGTAGTTATTGAAGAACTTTGTAAGAGCTGCGGCTTATGTAAGCGAGTTTGTCCTGTGGATGCCATCACAGGCGAACGGGGCGTACCTTATGTAATTGATCAAGAAAAGTGTATTAAATGTGGTGCTTGTGTTGATGCTTGCCGCTTTAAAGCGATTGGGGAGGTGTCCTAATGAGTTGGTTATTAGTTAATGGTCAAAGCGTTGTCTTAAACGGTGAAAAGAGTGTTCTAGATGTTGTACGTAAGGCCGGGGTAGATTTGCCCACACTTTGTTATCACCCGGAACTTACTATTCATGGGGCATGTCGACTTTGCATGGTGGAGATTAAAAACAGGGGAATTGTGGCAGCGTGTCATACGCCCCCTGAGCCCGGAATGGTTGTTAGTACCCACAGTGCTATTTTGCGAAGAGTTCGTAAAATGGCTTTAGAACTACTCTTGGCACGGCACGATCGTGAGTGCACGAGCTGCTCCAGAAGCGGTCATTGCTCGCTACAAGACATGTCATCTCGTTATGGTATTTCCGATGTTCGCTTTAAGCAAGATCAAGAAGATCATCTGCCAATTGATGATAGCTCTATTATAATTCGTGATCCTAATAAGTGTATTCTTTGCGGAGAATGCGTCCGTATTTGCGATGAAGTTCAGGGCATAGGTGTTTTCGGTTTTGTAAATCGCGGTGCCAAAATGCAAGTAACCACCGCTTTTAATCAAGATCTCAAGGAAACCGATTGCGTTCATTGCGGACAATGTGCGGCCATTTGCCCCACAGGCGCGTTAGTAATTAAACCGCAAATTGGTGAGGCTTGGGAAGCCATTAGTGACCCCGACAAAACAGTTGTGGTTCAAATTGCACCTGCAGTTCGAGTTTCCATTGGGGAAGAATTTAATCTCCCTCCCGGAGAGTCAACCATGGGTCAATTAATTACTGCCTTAAGGACTCTTGGTGTATCAAAGGTCTTTGATACAGGATTTACAGCGGATATTACAGTGCTTGAAGAAACTGAAGAGTTTTTCGAACGAATTAGTTCAGGAGAAGATCTGCCTCAGTTTACCTCATGCTGTCCTGCGTGGGTTAAATTTGCCGAGCAATACTATCCTGAGTTTTTAAACAACTTATCTTCTTGCCGTTCGCCCCAAGGCATGTTGGGTGCATTGGTTAAGAAGCTTTATGCAAAGGAACAAGGAAAGAAACCGGAAGATTTTTATGTGATCAGTATAATGCCCTGCACAGCCAAGAAGTTTGAGGCGGCAAGGGAAGAACTGACAACGGATGGTATACCCGATGTGGATTTAGTTCTTACAACTCAAGAACTTGCCCACATGATTAAAGAAGCGGGAATCAATTATGCCGATTTACCGAGCACACCGCCTGATAACCCCTTTGGGTTTGTGACCGGTGCAGGTATTATTTTTGGCGTAACGGGTGGTGTATCCGAAGCGGTTTTGCGGCTTGGATATGAAAAACTCACAAATAAAGAACTAGAGGATGTGGTTTTCTCAGAGGTGCGCGGTTATGAAGGCTTACGCAGCTGTGAGATCAAGATTGAAGATCGTACTATCAGTTTGGCTGTGGTACATGGCTTGGCAAATGCCAAAAGTCTTTTAGAAGAAATCAAAGCGGGTAAAGCTCATTTTGATTTAGTAGAAGTCATGGCTTGCCCGGGTGGTTGCATTGGTGGCGGCGGACAGCCCATCACCAATGTAGACAGTAATATTCGCGAAAGACGTGGAGCAGGTTTGTACCGCGATGACAGAACAGGTGGATTGCAGAAATCCAGTCATAATCCCGCGGTAGTCAAGATCTATGAGAAATGGTTGGGTGAACCAGGTAGTGATGTGGCTCATGAAGTGTTGCATACCACTTATAAAGAAAGGGTTTCAATATGCAAAACAACAGGAGTAACAACTGGAAAGGTTTAGTGATTCCCATTGTTGTCTTTGGATTTTGGTTTATACTCGGTGTAACGGGGCGCCTTAATAGCCAATTGTTTCCCACGCCTCAAGAAGTATGGGTGGCATTTATGCATCTGCTAAAACGAGGCCTGTTTTGGCGACATGTTGCCAGTAGTCTTACACGTGTATTTATTGGCTTTGGCTTATCCATCGCGGTTGGGGTGCCCCTGGGCTTACTAATTGGTTGTGTGCCCGAGAGTCATGTGTGGTTTGGGCCAACCTTGCATTTTTTAAGACAAATTCCACCAACCGCATTAATTCCGGTATTTTTGCTTTGGTTTGGTATAGGGGAAGGCTCTAAGCATGCAGTTATATTTTACGCGGCTGTGTTTCCCATAGTAATAAACGCAGCCCTCGGTGTGCAAGAGATTCGTAAAGAATACTGGGAAGTATGTAGGGCACTTTGCCTGCCTCCGGGCAAAATTTTACGCACACTAATTCTGCCTGGGAGCTACTCAGCCGTGTTTACCGGGCTTCGCTTAGGTATGGGTATGAGCTGGCGAGCAATTGTTGCAGCGGAGATGCTGGCTGCATCAAGCGGCCTTGGTTATCTGGTGATGTCATCGAGGGCATTGGTTAAAGTTGATGAAATGTTTGCCGGTATAATATTTATTGGGATTTTCGGAATTATTATTGACGTAGTTTTTGTAGCTATACAAAATCATTTAATTCCATCGTGGCGAATGCGACTAAGTTCAAACAGGGGTGAGGAATTTGTCAACACCGCTACTGCAGTTGAACCAAGTTTCCAAGACATTTAATGACGGCGATGCAAGGGGAGAAGTGGAGGCTTTGCGCCGAGTTTCTCTTACGGTGAACGAAGGAGAATTTGTTACAATTTTAGGTCCCAGCGGTTGCGGTAAGTCAACTTTACTGCGAATCATCGCGGGTTTAACACCCCTAAGCTCAGGAGAATGCTTGTATAAAGGCGAGCCGGTGATAAAACCAAGCCTCGAAAGGGGCTATGTGTTTCAAGACCCCCGTTTATTTCCTTGGCTTAATGTTTTAGAAAATATTAATTTGGCAGGAAACGATGGGAAAGAACTTCTAAGAAAAATGGACTTAACAGAATTTAGCAGGGCTTTTCCCCACGAATTATCAGGGGGAATGGCACGGCGTGTTGCTTTGGCACGGGCTTTAGTACCTAGACCAAACCTTTTACTTCTAGATGAACCTCTAGCTAATTTGGATCCAAAATTGCGAGTTAATTTACAAGAGGAATTACAGAGAATCTGGGAACGAGAAGGTGTCACTTGCATTTTAGTGACACATAATCTTGATGAAGCCATTAATTTGGGAACAAGAATAGTTCTCTTAAGCAAACGACCTGGAGTAATTAAGCAAGACCAGCCTTTAGATCTGCCTTTTCCCAGGAGACGTTATCCGAAATTCGTTAAGGCGGCTAAAGCTCAAATTTCGACTTGGATGGAGGTTTAATAATGAAGAACAAGGTAAGTTTTATTCTTATATCCGTTTTAGTTTTAGTGTTGGTGTGTGGTGGACTAATCTTTGCAGATGCTCCCACAATCAAGTTGGCTTACAATTCGCTACCCTTTAATTTGCCTAGTTTAATTGAACATGAGATGGGATTTATTGCCCAAGAGGGTTATAAAGTAGAATATAATTCCTTTTTAGTAGGTCATGCCATGACCGAAGCAATGGCCACCGGTGATTTGGAGATTGCTCCGGTAATGGGAGGAACATCAACGATTGTTTCTAAGGCAGGTGGTAGAGACATCAAGGTTATTGGCGTATATAGTCAGGCTCCAAGTGCTTTTGCCCTTGTTGCAAAACCAGGTGTCTTAGACTTAACCCAATTAAAGGGTAAAAAGATTGCCGTGCCTGTAGGTACCGAAGTGCATGTCTTGTTAGGGAAGATCTTAAATGAACAGGGCTTAACATTTGCCGACGTTGAGATTGTTAATNTATTAGTTCCCGATGGCGTCACTGCACTGCAAAGCAAGCAAGTAGATGCGGCCATGGTTGTGGAGCCGGTAATGACTAAGCTAAGTACAGCGGGTCAAATCGAGGTTTTACGCGACGGTGAGGGCTTAATTGCAGGAATAACACTTTCAGTAGTGCCCACGAAGCTAAAAAGTAGTGATAAGGTTGCCGCATTTAAGCGTGCCCAGGCTAAAAGTGTTAAGTATCTTAATGATAACACCGATCAAGTTTTGGCCCTGGCAGTTAAAGAACTTGATTTGCCGCCCAAAGTGGTTGAAACAGTGGCTAAAAAATATACTTTTGGTCCGGAATTGACCTCTGAGATGCGTGCAGAACTTGACGAAACCATTCAGTTTCTCTTTGAACAAGGTTTAATTAATAAACGTATTTCAGTTGATGATCTGTTTTAGTTTATTATACTAAAAGGTCCACTTCCTAACGGGGTGGACCTTTTGCAATGGAACTAATTTTTTAAAAAACGATCAAACCAATCGGTAATTTCCCTTAAACGACTAATGCGATTTTTCGGTTTTCCACTTCTGCTCAGTTCATGGTTTTCGCCTTTAAAGAGGCATAGTCTTGATTCGATACCATGAAATTTAAGTGCCGTAAACATTTGCAAGGCCTCCGGCATCCAGCAACGGTAGTCTTCGTCTGAATGGATAAAAAGGGTGGGGGTTGTTACCTGATCAGCATATTTTAAAGGCGAATGATCCCAAAGTTTATCATGATTAGACCAAGGAGTGGCACCAATTTGGTCAGTGGCAAAATAATAGCCAATATCGGTGGTAAAACCCATGGAGATCCAATTACTTATGCTTCTTTGTGCCGCAGCGGCCTTAAATCTATGGGTGTGACCGATGATCCAGTTTGTCATGAAGCCTCCATACGAACCTCCCGTAACACCCACTCTTTCAGCGTCTACATCTTGATAGACTTTTAAAACCTCGTCAGTAAAACGCATTAAATCGTCATAATCAATTGAACCATACTTACCGCGAATATCGGCAAATTCATTACCCTTGCCATCGCTTCCCCTAGGATTACAATAAAATACGAAATAGCCTTCATTTGCCCAAAACTGCATTTCGTGAAAAAAGACGGTTCCAAAAACAGTTTTAGGTCCACCATGAATATTTAAAATGCCGGGATACTTCGTTCCTTCCTCATAATCCACGGGTTTCAAAACCCAGCCATCAATAACTACACCGGGTGCACTTTGGAAACTCAGCGGTTCGGGCTTCACAAGTTTACGCNCTTTTTGTATCCAGTGATTAAAATCGGTTATAACCGATTCTTTGCCATCATCTAATTCGTATAGTTCTTGTAGTTTTAAATCTCGCATGGCGATCAAAAGCACATTTCCGTTTTTGACGCTGTAAAAATCCACTGATCCGTTTTCAGTCGTGACTTTTTCCATGTTCCCCGATGAATCAATGCGATTGAGATACGAGCTATCCCTTTCCGTTGTNATGAAATAAAGGTATTGACCATCAATCATCATACTTTCTCCACCGCCGAAGCGACAGTCGGAACCCACAGAATTCCATGTGCTTGTTTCAAAGTTAGGGGTGAGAAGCTTCTTTGTTTTAGTTTTTAAGTCCAACGAGTAAAAACGGGCGTTTTCATTAATTCCATAGCGGCTACAATCGTGCCCCAAGCAAATCGCCTCTTGGTCATTGATAAAATGAGCAGAGGCATATCTAAATTCCCCGGCAGGGCTCACCTTTTCCATGGTCTTTGTAGTTAAATCCGCTAGATAGATCTCACTGCTTAAGGGCGCTTTACCCGTATATGCTTTTCCGATCACTAACGCCTTCGTTTTTTCCTCATTGACCTCCGCGCTTATTACTTGAAAAGTCTCATCAGTTAAGGCCTCCATGGAATCGTCTTTTTGATCATAAAGATAAAGCCTAAGGCGGTCACGATCGGTAAATCCGGACCCATTACTCCAATAAGGAATTTCTTCAAACGCTTCATAGCCTTTATTTTCTTTTTCAGAAAGGCCGGAAGACTCAGGCTTTTTAGAGCTGAAAACCGCGGTCAGAAGATATTGATCATTATGCAATGGCTTTATGTCTTGGACTTTTAAAGGAATGCGAAAAACTTCCCTTGCTTCGCCGCCCTGAATATTAATTTTATAAAAAACAGAAAATTCTTCGCCTTTTTTAGAGGCTTTCTTATCCTTCGAACTGCGTAGTGCTTTAAACAGTATCTCAGTGCCATTGTCAAGCCAAGTAAAGGCACGTTCTTTATTGAGGGCAGTCAGTTGGAATAGTTGCTTATTAGAACCATTATATATCCAAAGGTTAGAGTCGTAATTGTTATTATCCATATTTACCCGGTGGACAGCAAAACAAGCATATTTCCCGTCAGGACTATGCTTTAAATTAGAAAGAAACTTGTAGTGTTTAAAATCATCTAAGTGTAAATTCTGCATAAATAATCATCTCTTTTCCGGCGTGATCTTTAGAAATCCTTGCCCACTATGTTCAGCATTAAGCTGGGTTTTTGTTCCGGCTTTGTCTGGATCCCCACACTCATTTTAAAGGGATAAAGCCCGAAGAGCTTAAATTGCCCACCTAGTCCCACTTCGTAAGCAAGCCTTTTTTCAAGTTTAGTAAGGGATGTTCCCATTTCAAGTGTTCCATAAAGATAAGGATAAACCAATCCCGTCTCCCATAAGCGGAAAGGGTTTTGAAAAGGGTGGATTTGCACACTCGGTACCATGCTGATCTCGTAACTTTCCGTTAGATCCCTTTTCTTTGTAAGTTTGCCACCTAAATCCACTGTAATCATTTTAGATTTGAATATTCCTTCGGTTTTTGCCGCAAGTTGCCAGCTGATTGGGCCTGCACTTAAATAGGTAGTACCAAAAGAGGAGCTCTTGCCCATTGGGGTTTCAGAATAGGCACCCCAGAGCAGGTTGTTTTCTGCCGGTTTACGCATGAAAACACCAAACTCGCCCATCATACTTCGTTTAGAGCGGCGAATGAATAACTCATGGCCTCCCATTTCGTCGTGGAATCCGTAGGCATACCCAAAATTGAATAAGGAAAGGGGACCGTGACCGATGCTTATGGCTACTTTAGTAAATTCATTTAGGGAATCAACAGTAATCTCCGGAATTAAAGTTAAGGGTCTCGGAAGCTTTAAAGCGCCTTTAGTCGCATTTTTAGTTCTTCTTTTAACTTCTTCTTCAGAAAATCCTTTGCTTATATAAGGTATAAATTCGAAGTTCGGATCTTGTTCTAAGATTGCATTCTTAATCTGATTCATGTGGGCTAAGCCGGCTTTATAGCCTTGTTCGATTAAGTACTCCACTTGTTCGAAATGCATATAAGAGGTATATCCCACTTCAGGAGAGATGAGTACGTGGGCCATTTCTGTATTGTTTTCAACATAGCCGTCAATCAAGAGCAAAAAGGCCAGTTCAATATTTGTCAGGGGATTATCATAATTAACTTTATCTAAATCCCTGGTTACATCAACGGCGATAATTACGTCGGCACCTTGATCATGGGCAACGTTAGCAGGAACTGCATTCTTTAATCCGCCATCAATATAATAATTTTCGCCAATGGGTATGGGGGGAAATAATCCCGGTATGGACATGCTTGCTTGTACGCCCAGACTAACCAAACCCTCATTTAAAGCAACTTCTTCGCCCGTTCGAAGGTTAGTCATTACGGAATAAAAAGGTATGGATAATTGTTCGAAGGTTTTTTGTTCCAATAGCGAATTTAAGTAGTGTTGTAAACGGCCGGAATCAATTAATCCGCCTTTGGGCGGTATATTTAATTCAACTAAGTCTCCCATGTTTAATGAACTGACAATTTGTTGTAAATTGTCAGTGGAATACCCGGAGGCGTAAAGACTGGCAATAATACTGCCTATGCTAGTACCCACCAAAAGATCAATTGGTATACCTTGTTCTTCCAATGATTTTAGTAAGCCTATATGGCTAAAACCCCTCGCGGCACCGCCCCCCAAGACGATGGCAACTTTGGGAGTCGCTAAGGCAGGGAGGGTTAGGGCTGAAATCAAAAGTATAATATAAAAGATTATATTGACTTTCTTAAGCATTGACATGGTTTTTTCCTTTCGATTTGCCATCGATCCTCTGGAGTCGATGTTCAAAATCTGATGCTTTTGGTGATCTAAGGCTCCAAGCAATCGCGAGCGCATGCTTGGTAACCCTTTGAGCCGAGCTTAAGTCTTTAAGACGATGCTCGTAATATTTTGCCAATTCTTCATGGGCCAAAAGATCGTTTTCGTTAACTTCTAAAAGCTTTTTCCATAGAAGACATGCATCATCTAATTGCCCCATACGTTTATGAATTAAAGCGGTGGAGTGTAAGATTCTACTATATTGTTCGCCATTTTGACTGTGATTCCTAGCGGCTGTGTAATAAGCCAAACTTAGGGAGTAATCTCTAGTACTAAATGCTTGTTTAGCGAGTGCTTCTGCCTCCCACGGACACACGCATTCTTCCGGTTTTAGCTTGGCGGTAGTTGCGAGGCGATGGCTTAACGTGGCCATGGAAAGTATATCAATAACGTTGTGGTCTAAGACTTGCTTTAAAATATGCCCTTGCCCCGTATGCAAAAACTCAAAATAGCGACTGGGAATTTCAAAACCCGGAATGTCATCATGGCGAGTTATTCCTAAAACATGTGTTTCAAGACTATTTAAACTGCAGCTAGCGAGCTTGTGACGCCACAGCCTACGGGCCATATGCAACAAGTCAAGATGATCTTTCCCTTTTGCACCTTCTAAGGGAAGGCGGGAAATTGTGAATCTAGTTTGTAGAAGCGGCAGGTCAAAGGTCTTACCGTTGAATGATATGATAGTATTTTTAGATTTAAGCTCTTTATTTAAAAGATAAAGCATTGCTAATTCTTCATTATAATCTCTCATGAGAAACTGCTTAACTATGAAATTGCTTTCGGTGAAAGTTCCTAATCCTACCAAAAACGCGTAAGTGCCCGTCCCTCCGGCTAAACCCGTTGTTTCCGTATCTAAAAACAAAGCATTTTGCATATGAAATGCCTTTGGTGGTCTTTGGCCTAGTTTTTCTAAGCAGGCGTAACTGTTATTGTAAGCCTTGCCCAGTGCCCAATGACCATGGTATTCACTTAGGGGGAATGATTTTTCCACAACGTAACAAGCACCATAGGGTGTCATAATTTCTTGTCCGTCTAGATCAAGCCGCCGATTTCGTTTTTTCGAACTGTGTGGGCTTGCAGTATTCTGTCTAGGCAAAAACTTGCGAAGCTTGCTTGTTAGTTCCATGCAGCCTGACCTCCTTCAGTAGCTTAATTGCGTGCATTTTACCGTCAATCCCTATTTCTTCCGCAGGACCAACACAAGAAGGGCAACCGGTGGGGCAGGGGCAATTATGCAAAATACTAAGGGCCCTTTCCACTAGATTATTATGGGCTGCATAAAGCCGTTCGCTAAATCCCACTCCTCCCGGATATTTCTCGTAGATGTAAACGGTGGGTTCCCCGGTAAATGGAGAACGGATCTGTGCGGTGACACCCAAATCGCTCGGCTCACACATTAACTCTAACGAAGCAATATTACCGAAAAGATGGGCAATGCCTAAAAGTGCACTTTGCAGAACATCCCTTTCATAAGAAATGGCGTTTGCTTGAGGAATGCTAAACCAATAGGCTGTTGTATGCATTTCTTGCTCAGGAACGGAAATATTACCCCAGCCGAGATTTTCATGGGTATGGAATTTTATTTTTTTATACATGTGGGTTTTGGCAACAACCATAACCTCACCCCAGTTAAGGTTTACCTGAGGAGATTTAATCCGGTCAGAGACGTCTAATACTTTTAATTCCACGGCTAAATTGGCATCGGTGTAATAGTCTACTTTGACTTGACGGGCATAGGCTTTTTGCCGTTCCCAGTCTAGCTTATCAATGTGATATTGATTACTTTCATGAATATAAATGGCCCCTTCGTGCACAAGCATGGCTGCACTGAAGCGATCCACTTCTCCAATTACTTTAGTTTGTCCGTGGGTAGTGTCTATTATGGCGAAGTTTTCCGTTGAAGCACTGCGCAAAGAAATCTCCGTGGCCGGATAATTTTCACCCATCCAATACCAGCGCTTGTCCACTTTGCGTAAAATCATTTCTTCGCAAAGATAATTAAGGATTTCATCCGGAACAAAATCGCCGAACCGCTCACCTTGTACGAAGGGTAATTCGAATGCTGCGCATTTCAGATGGGAAACGAGAATATATAAATTATTCGGATTAATGCGGGCGAACTCAACCCCCTGTTTTAAAAAGTAATCGGGATTTTGAATTACGAACTGATTTAAGGGACTGGAGTTAGCAATTAAGATTGCCAAAGATGTTTCATTGCGTCGACCTGCTCTGCCCAATTGCTGCCATGTACTGGCGATTGTCCCCGGGTACCCGGTCAGTACCGCCGCTTGGAGTGAACCTATGTCAATTCCTAGTTCTAGCGCATTTGTGCTCACCACGCCCTTAACATTACCTACCCGTAGGCTTTTTTCAATTTCCCGCCTTTGCTTGGGCAAATAACCTCCCCGATAGGCCCTGATAGTTTCGGGATCGCCTAGTTTATGAAAGGATTTTCTTAAATAGGATACCAGTACTTCCGTGTCTAATCGGCTACGGGTGAATACTATGGTGGGAAGATCGGCCTTAATGACTTCGTGGGCCACAGCTTCCGCCTCTAAAAGGGAACTTCGTCTAATACCCAATGGTTTGTTGACNACCGGTGGATTATAAAAAANAATTTCCTTTTTGCCGCTGGGTGCACCATTTTNAGCAATNATTTTTACCGGGCGACCTAATAATGCTTCTCCGTGTTCTTGTGGGTTGGCGATGGTGGCAGATGTGCAAATAAATTGCGGGTTTGAGCCGTAAAAGTTACA
>JGI24708J26588_10003155_pt1 | contig 12115 bp, 9 predicted proteins | sample BioPla1DNA2_FD_26588 | JGI IMG/M metagenome (IMG submission 26588) | reverse complement strand
ATGTGAGTAGTATTATAATACGAAAGCAGACACATTGAAAAAGGAATGAAACATAAAAGCTTTTATAACTTTTTATAAGTTTTCAGTAACGGTTTAATTACATTATTGGAAATGGAGTGAATAGATATTAGAATATTAAAGAAAAATATAGGCAATATAAATAACAGTCTATAAATTAAACTTATACATGCCTATAGAGATTTTTAAATATTTTTATCAACTAATTTTTCATAGATGGTTATGGCTAAATTAGAAAGGTTTTCATAATAGTCCGGCGCATCTTCATCCAATTTAAAGCCTAAATTATAAACAATATTTGTTGTATATACACTCTCTATATCATCTACAAAAACCGTCTTGTAGAATAGCTTCTTTCTCTTTTTTAATACTACATTTAAATCACATTTATCTTTTTTAATTTTTATAATGTACTTACCCTTACTAGCTACCTTCATAACTTAATCCTTCTCAAATAATCGTATATTAATGACATTTAAATAAAAACCAAAATTAATTATACATTAAAGTAATTAACCTGTCAGTAATATTTTATACCTATATGTTTACATACAAGCTTTTTTAATAGAGAGAATTGTCTAAAAAACTTAAAAATTTAAGGCTGTTATAATAAACAGCCTTAAATATGGGTTCTTTTTAATTATTTTTAAACTTTTAAAATTTTTTGTTAAAAATACTTCTTGCATCCCCACAGATTACTTTTTTTCAAATCAATATACTCATTATATGCTCTTTCTAATATTTGCTTTTCATTAGCAAATTTCAGCATATGATAAGCTTCATGAAACTTATAGTAACCTGAGTCCATAAAATACTCTTCTCTTTGTGGTTTGCTGTAATAGCTATCAGACATCATTAGATACCAATGAACATCCTTTAATACTGTATTGTGTGGTGTGCTAAAGGAATACTGGCTTTTTCCAATATATTTTATTATAGACGCTTTCATACCTGCTTCTTCCCTAACCTCGCGAATAGCAGTCTCTTTAAATTCTTCACCTTCTTCTACTGTTCCCTTAGGTAGCACCCACCCCTCATATTTGTTCTTATAGTTTTTATACAGTAATAAAATCTTTCCTCTGAATATAACTACACCACCACAGCTCGTTGCCTCAATCATCGCAATTCCTCCTGTTTTTTGGTGTATCTTCTTATCTGGTCTAAGTATACATCAATATAGTATTATTTTCAACTTGTTTTTAATAACAAACATACATTTTACAAATTTTCCATAATATTTTTTATCACTGCCTAACTGACAATTCTACTTTCTTCTACAGAAAACATCAAAATCCCCCATTATTCTCACTATCAAGATATGCTTGAAACAACTTTTTTGCTATTGGTACAGCGTAATCACTACCTGTTCCTACACTCTCTACAATAATACTTACAGCTATTCTAGGATTATCATAGGGTGCATATCCAACAAACCATGCATGGGGTGCCTTTCCCTCTTGTTCAGCTGAACCAGTTTTGCCAGCTACTTGAAAGGGCAGATCCTTTAATTCTTTGGCTGTCCCATCCTCAACCACGCTCCTGAGCATCTGAGCCAAATAATCTGCCTCTTCTAAAGTCATTAAATTACCTATAGATTGGGTGGTATATCTTTTTATAGTATGCCCATCTGCATTCTCTACCCTAAGTACAACTTGAGGCTTCATCATACTTCCTTTATTTGCTATGGTAGAAATAATCATAGCATTGTGTAGGGGGGTAATCAGAGTTTTTCCCATACCAATCGATGTCTGCATAAGTTCTTTCTGTCCAGATTCAGAGTTCAATTTAAAGCTACTGGGTGAACTGGCCATGCTTATAGGCAAGTTCTTATTAAAAAGAAATTCTTCACATAGTATTCTAAATTGGTTTATGTCCAGTGAATTTCCTATATTAACAAAGGAAGTATTACAGGATTTTGCCAAAGACTTTACCAAATCCACCTTACCATGGGCGACCTTACCGGCGCATCGTATCACCATATTTTCATATTTTATGGAACTATCGCAATAATACTCATAATTCTCATATTCAGGATCTTGTCTCATCAGTGCTAAAGAGGTCATTATTTTAAATGTAGACCCAGGGGCATATAATCCTTGGGTAGCCCTATTAATTAAAGGCGACTCATCCTCATTACTACTAACCTCATCCCAAGTGCTATCTATCTTATTGGGATCATAAGCAGGTTTAGATACCATTGCCAGTATCCTTCCAGAATTAGGTTCCATAACAACCACAGCTCCCCGATTATTACCCAAGCTTTCATATGCTATCTTCTGTAACTGAACATCTAAGCTTGTTATCACATTATTACCCAAGTTCTTTTGGCCTGATAATTCATATACTATCTTTTCTATGGAATTGATATCCGAAGTAAGAAGCCTAATATTTTCAGCTTCTTCAATACCGCTAATACCTCTAGTATATCTACCTACCACATGGGCAAACATATCACCATAAGGATATTCTCTTTTTTCATTACCCTCTTTGTCTATTGCAGTTCTGGCCAGTATCTCACCTTTGGAAGATAGAATATTTCCCCGAATCACCTTTTCTTCCAAAACACCTTGTCTCCTGTTATAGGCATTGTTAATGACATCACCACTTTTTACCAATATAAAGTGAGTGAAATATATTATAGTAAGAATAAATAGACCTACAAAAACATAGATTACTCTAAGTATTGACTTTTTCTGTTCCTTCTGAAAATTTTCATTCATATTATTCATAACCACCGACTCCTAACCGGATTGTTTAACCAATACCTTCAGCTCTATCATTTTTATAAAATCTTTGTTGTAGATAAATCCCCTGCATTGTAGCAAACATAATTATAGTAGAGAAGGCAGAGCTACCTCCTAAGCTGATTAAAGGTAGGGTTACTCCTGTCGAAGGGATAAATTTAATAACCCCTCCGATGCATAAAAAAACTTGAAAGGCAAACATTACAGCAAATCCCAGTGAAAGCAAACGATAAAATAAATCCTCTGATTTTATGGAGATATCCATGAATACAATGAATAGATTAACATAAATAAGTATAATACTGATGGCAAAAAGTCCTCCTAATTCTTCTGATATGGCAGAAAAGATAAAATCGCTGTCTACCACTGGAATATTAGTAGGAAGTCCTTGATTCAATCCCAAGCCCATAAAGCCCCCTGTACCTATGGCAAATAATGATTGGGTAATCTGGTATCCCTCATTGTCGATATAACGAAAGGGATGCTGCCATGCCATTACCCTTACCCTAACATGGCCAAATAGTTTATAGGCTACTAAGGAAGCAATACTACCAGAACCTAACCCCGCAAACATATAGAGGGCTTTATTGGTGGCTGTATAAAGCATAAATACATAGGTAACAAAAAATATCAAGGCCCCGCCCAAATCCTTATGAAAGACCATAATAAGCACATTGGCAGCTGCCATAATAGTTATGGGAACTATTCTTTTAAAATCAGTACCCTCATAGAACATAGATGCAATACTAAAGACAAATAAAAGTTTTACAAACTCCGAAGGCTGAAAACTTATATCCCCTAAAGTCAGCCAGTTGGTGGCTCCATATTGGGTCTCACCAGCAAAAAGTACTATCAGTAGCAGCATAATTCCAACTACACCATATACCCAGCCAAACTTATAAAGCCAACGGCAAGATACCAGTATATATGGTACCAGTAAGCTCAAAATCAGTGATACGGCTACTATAAATACTTGTTTAACAGCCTTGTCATAGGACAATCTGGTTAACATAATAAAACCGATAACTGTAAGCAGTAACATATTCCTAAGAATAAGCTTAGAGTGTTTAGGATAAAATTTATTGTATAGGTTTAAAACTACAGAAAGTATAAAGACTTCAGCACCATATAGGAGAATTAATTTATCATTCCATATCTGAATGTACAAGGTAAAATAACCCATAAAATGTAGTGTAAATATAAGAATTGTCATCCATCTGTATACCTTGTTTTGAATTGTCTTATTCCTATACCGAAAAATACGAAATATGAAATAGGTATAGATTCCAACTAATAACATCATTATATATTTGGTTAACTCTACAATTGAATTCATACTCCCTTATAGGGCTGTCTGTTGTGACAGCCCTAACTCCTTTCTCCAAAATCGATGTCATTAACTTAGCTTATAGTAGTCATTTTTTACTCGATACCCCGTTTAAAATGTCCTGTCGTAATATTATCTATTATTAGTGGGCCCATCCTGCCACCACCTGAGGCAAGGAAAGTGTCCAGCACCATCTTCATCTCTTCTACGGTCTCTAAGGTAAAGTCCAATCTTAAACTCTTTGGTGCCATTTCATTTATTTCTTCTAGTTGATCAAGCAAGTATAATCTCTGGCCATTATAAATTATGTTATAGCACATTTTACAGTGGGTTTGCACAAAGAATTTCTTGTTTAACCGGTCGGAAAGATAAGTATTCCTTCGCTCCCCATTTTTACAAGGATGACAACCATTTGTACTGGCCATTAGGCACTGGGCACTGACCATCACTGGTTGATAACCATAAATAATCATATCACAGTCATATATCTGTAGTTTCTTTAACTCCCGTGAATTTAATTCCACAGGCGCTGTGAAATGGCTTATACCTTTTTTTCGCCAAAATTCCTTTGCCTCTTTATTATATATATACATATTGTAATTTAAGATAATATCTTTATCATTAAATTGCTCCCCATATATTTCCTTTAATAAGGCTATTTCCTCAAAGTTTTTTACCAGATAACCGTCTATCTTTTGCTCCTTTAATGAAAATATGTCCTCTTTTAGAGTTTCATATGCAGAAAGTCTACATATATGAGGAAGAATCATATAAAAACTTTTCCCCCTAGACTTTACTTCATCAATTAAATCTATATTACCTTCATTTCTATCGCTAAATATCTCATAATCCCCATAGATGGCTTTGATTTCCCTATATTTAAGTGCCAATTTAAGTTGCTCTCTTGTCTGTACTGCAACCGATATCCCCATATCTTCTTCATTTTTATTTATGCTATAGGCTTGCTCTTGATAACTAATATTCTCAGTCCTTCGATAAGATCCAGCCACCTGATCCATAAGCCTTTGTATGCCATCTCTTCTTAACTCATTTAACCAAGCTACAGGCACAAATATATTATCATCCATCTCCACTTCCACATTGATAAATTCAAAAATGGTATTGCCGGTTTTTTTAATTTGAGCTACCAGCTTATCCCGGGTCATAGGTTGCTTCATGGCCTCTTGCACTACTTCATGGTAGACTGTAACTGACCATTTATCATAATCAATAGTTAAGGAGAGTTTTTCACCGGCCTTAGCCCTTAGGGTTCCAAATATATCATACTTTTGATTATTTAATATATAATCATCAGCAATTCTCTCTAGTAGCTGAGTATTCTTAGTTCTAAATACCATATCCCCTACAGCTGGAGCATTTGATACTCTCTTATGATTTCCCTTGGCTTTATGATATGCCCTAGGTCCCACATATACCTGTATGTGTCCACCTATTTCCTTGTTGTCCTTAACAGTAAACTCAAACTTTACTTCTTCCTTTTTTCTTATTTCTAATACATCCTGCCCTTGTACACTTTCCTTTAGAGCAATTGTAACCTGATTATTTTTTACACTAATTACATCACCAATATAAACACCACTGTGATTGGGTCTATTTAATGACATCATCTTCTTGCCGTTATAGGTGTTTAAATACCCTTCACTAAAACCACCACGGTTATAAATATCCTGGAGTTCCTGCATATCCTGCTTATAATCACTGTGAGCTTCATTGATATAATTTTTGAAACCCTCCTTACCCAAGGCATTATATAGATCTACATATTTTCTATACACATGGGTAACTGCAGCAGCATATTCTGGCCTCTTCATTCTACCTTCTATTTTAAAGGAATCAATACCTGCCTCTATCATCTCCGGGATCATAGCCACTGTACAGATATCCTTAGGACTAAGTAAATATTGCTCCCCTGCTACCTGTTTATCTCCATTAAAGAACTGATAAGGCATCCTACAAGGTTGAGCACATCTTCCCCTATTACCACTTCTACCACCTATCATACTACTCATAAGACATTGCCCTGAGTAACAGTAGCATAAAGCACCGTGGACAAAGGTTTCTATCTCTAGATCCGTATTCTCTCTAATATTCTTTATCTCCTTAAGGGACAGTTCCCTAGGGGTAACTAGCCTAGTAACTCCCACATCCTTTAGCAAATCTGCTCCCTGGGCCATAGCTATGGTTGTCTGAGTACTGGCATGAATCTCTAGGTTCGGAAAATGCCTATGGATAAAATGCATGGCGCCAACATCCTGAACTATAACTGCATCTAATCCATGAAGATATAATTTATCCAAAAAGCTATATAGGTAACTTCTCTCCTGCTCCTTAACTAAGGTATTCACAGTTAGATATAATTTTTTCCCCCTTATATGGGCCTCGTCTATGGCTGCCATCAAGGCATCCTGATCCAAGTTGTTGGCATAAGCCCTAGCTCCAAAGCTACTTCCCCCTATATATACAGCATCACATCCAGCATTCATTGCTGCTATCATTCCTTCATAAGACCCTGCCGGTGCAAGAACTTCAATACGTCTATTTATATTCATTCCGAACCACTATTCTCCTTTACATTAACCTCTGAATCAAAAAGAAGCCGTATCCAACAACCGGACTAATACAAGTGATGGATATATATTCATCCCATGTGGCGAGCTATTGGGCAGCTTCTAAATAATATCAATTACTTATTTCTATCTTTCAACTCTGTTTCCAACCTTACAATCTTCTTTTGCGCTTCATTTATTTCTAATTTAAGTTTCTCAATATCCTCCAGTGCCATATCTAACTTGGTTTGTCTTGAAACAATTTCATGCTTTAATTCGTATATTTCATTGCTCTTATCATCTATCTCTATCTCTAATTCTTTAACTTTTTCTAAAGTCTTATGATAATCATCGGCTATATTAATCTGAATCATAATATTTTTCATCTCAGAATCTATGAATTTAAATGCATCCTTATCACGCAGCTCATTATACTTATTATTAATATAGGAAGCTATCTTATGCAAGTATTCTTCACTTTCATAACCACATAGCTTATATCTTCTATTATTAATGATAACCTCAATATCATTAAACTTATTCATACAATCCGCCCCCGTATTTAATGGTATAGTATATATAAGAGCAATACCACGATGCATTCCAATGATAGCTATATTATAACTTAAGTTAACAAGTTAGACAAGTTGATTTATAATCATCTACTCCGACTTGGGTGAAAGCTGTAACCCCATATGCTTATAGGCCAAATCTGAAGCAACTCTACCCCTGGGTGTACGAAGGACTAGCCCGTTCTGTACTAGATAGGGTTCATATACCTCTTCTATTGTTCCCGGATCCTCTCCTATGGTTGTAGCAATCGCTTCTACGCCCACAGGACCTCCGTTAAATCTTTCTATCATAGTTAACAATATCTCTCTGTCAATATGATCTAAACCTAATTTATCTACCTCTAGTAAATCCAGAGCAAAACCAGCAACCTCTTTGGTGATTTTCCCATCATATTTAACTTGTGCAAAATCCCTTACCCTTTTAAGCAGACGATTGGCCAATCTTGGGGTACCTCTAGAACGTCTTGCCAGTTCAATAGCCCCATCCTCATCGATTGCTACATTAAACACCTGGGCGGATCTTAATATAATCCTTTTTAACTCATCAATTGTATAAAACTCCAATCGATCCACTACTCCAAAACGGTCCCTTAGGGGAGGGGTAAGCATACCTGCTCTGGTTGTTGCCCCGACCAAGGTAAACTTAGGTAAATCCAAGCGGATTGACTTGGCTGTTGCCCCTTTACCAATCACTATATCTATTACAAAGTCTTCCATGGCTGGGTATAATAATTCCTCCACCTGCCTGTTCAGTCTATGGATCTCGTCCACAAAAAGAACATCTCCCTCTTGCAAATTATTGAGAATTGCTGCCATCTCACCAGGTTTCTCAATAACAGGCCCAGAAGTAATCTTAATATTTACTCCCATTTCATTGGCAATAATACCAGCCAGAGTGGTTTTACCAAGTCCAGGGGGGCCAAATAAAAGAACATGATCCAAGGTTTCATTTCTTTGTTTGGCTGCCTCTATATATACCTTTAGATTATTCTTTACCTTGGTTTGACCTATATAGTCAGTTAACATCTGAGGCCTTAAATGATTCTCTATCGGCCTGTCCTCATCAATTAGTTCTGTTGTAATCATTCGCTTTGCCATACTTATCTCCTACTTTACATCCTCTTTAAAGAAAGTTTTAATATATCTTCCACTTGCATATCTTCCTCAATATCAATCCCTGATACAATCTTAAAAGCATCGGAACTGGAATATCCTAGTACCGTTAAAGCTTGTATAGCTTCATCCCTAAGACCTAGAATCCGATTAGTATTACCATTACTCTTTTTCGTCTCCTTATTGATAAGTTGCTTTTCAAAGGCATCTTCTAGTTTAATTTTATCTTTTAATTCCAATATCATTTTACTGGCTGTCTTATTACCTATGCCCGGTGCCTTGGAGATTTTCTTAACATCCTCTGCTAGAATTGCAAATCTAAGTTCATCAGCTGTTATAGCTGATAAAATCCCTAAAGCGGTCCTAGGACCAATCCCATTAACGGTTATAAGTAATCTAAACATCTCCATATCATCCTTAGTTAGAAAACCAAACAATCCAATGGCATCTTCTCTAACATGCATATATGTATATATTTTAACGGCACTTCCTCTAGGGGGCAATTCCATTATGGAGGAGGCTGGTAGGGCTACTTCATAACCTATATTACCAACCTCTATCACAATATAACTTTCATTTATTTCAGTCAGTTCACCCTTTAGATAACTGATCAAAAAACCACCTCATTCTTTCATCTTTCTTCATACGTCCTTTATTCTACATCAAAGTTGCAAATAGATTTAATATCATCTGATATATCTTCATAGGTAGGGGCCGGCTCTTCCACTCATCATAAGTTATTTCATGGCATTGCTCCATGGTCTGAGTTAAATCCTCATAAATAGTATTGATAACTTCCTGGTTGCAGATCCATACACCACATTCATAATGGAGATGGAAACTTCTATAATCCATATTAATAGTCCCTACAATACCGGTGTCCTCACTTATTATTGTTTTAGCATGGATAAAGCCTGGAGTATATTCAAAAATTCTTACCCCTGCTTCCAGTAATCTACCATAGTTATAGTTGGTAAGGATTTTTACATGCTTCTTATCTGGAATATAGGGGGTTATAATACGCACATCGACACCACTTTTGGCAGCGGTACACAATGCTTCTCTCATATCATCTTCAATTATTAAATATGGAGTTGTAATATATAACCTCTTCTTAGCATAATACATAATCTGCTTATAAATACTTTCTATAGGATTTCTAGGATTATTGGCTGGTCCATCAGAAACCACATGGCAAAACACATCATTTTGCTCAAATATCCTGGTAGGCCTATAATTATTATAATCAATGGGTTTTTCGTTGGCGGAGGCTTCCCACATCTGTAAAAATGTAACTGTCAATCCCCAAACAGCGTCTCCCTCTACACGAATTCCATTATCCTTCCATAATCCAAACCTAGCTACTAGATTAACATATTCATCAGCAAGATTAAAGCCCCCTGTAAATCCTACATTGCCATCTACTACAATAATCTTTTGATGGCTACGATAATTCATGTATAATTTATCGGTGTATTTATGGATAGGGTTAAATACCCTTACCTCAAAACCTTCACTTTCCAAATTCTTTTTAAAATTCTTAGATGTTCGAAGCATGGCTCCAAAATCATCCATCAGAAATAGGACCTTAACTCCAGATTGGATTTTTCTTTTTAAAAGACTATGGAGCTGGTCCCAAAGGGCACCTTCACCAATAATAAAGAAATTTATTAAAACAAAATTTTGGGCTTTTTCTATTTCTTCAAAAATAGCGGCAAATGCTTTATCTGCCATTGGATAATAATCAATCTTATTATTTTTAAACAAAGGAAAACGATTGGTTTCCAGATACCTGGTCATCCGACTCTTGGTAGGATATTTTTGAGCAAATTCCTCCATAACCTCAGGATCATACTCTAAATACTGAGCTCCAGCCTCTAATTTTTTTAAAATTTTCTTATCGATTCTCTTCTTACTGCGGTTCCCCCATTGCATAAACATAATATGGCCGGTAATCGGAAATGCAGCAATTATGCATATCCAGCTGATCTTATAAGAATCATTCCTATCATCATTAACTAAGGATATAATTATTAAGATACTTAATACCTGTATAAAAGAGTATATATATACTGTATATCCCTTTAAGGTATATGATAGATATATAATTAGAGCAAATTGGGCTAGAACCAATAAGCCAACTATAGCAGCTCGAAAAAAGCCACTTAAATATCCCTTTATTCTACCGGTAACCCCTTCATGTAGATTCAAGCTCACCTTAATTACCCCTTTTCTAATAATTTTCTCCCGTAAATCCTTTAAAGCTATATCCCTATTACCTACACTCATAGTTGGGAAGGCTTTTAATATACGAATATGTATTTTATCAGTTTTAAGTTCCTGGTAACGACGCGAATATTCTCCCATGCGTTTATCTATGTCCAATTTTATCTTACTTAATTCAGTTTTATCTTTACGTTTGGATAATCTTAATAAGATCGAATTTATAGATTTAACTTCCGAGAAAAAAACTGCCAGTCTTAAATTAGTAAGTCTAACCTTTAACTCTTCGGCCACTCCCTTGACTCCTATAGTAGATACATAGTCTATGATATCCTGACGTAGATTGTGCAGCTTTTCTAGCAACTGCTTAAACTTAACTGTATAGATCACAGATAAGATAATATCTATCCCAAATAAAATCAATATAACATAACCTACTGCTTCCCCGTAAGTTCTAGGGATTTTTGATATTATAAAATTAATACCCGGCTGAAAGAACTTCACCATGGCGATAGACATAATACCCCAAAGAGACGATGCAGCCAAACACACCCTCCCTTTTATATTAAATCGATAGTTACTATAATCCCACCATCTAGTATTAAAAGCCAGCTCCATAACCAGAGATGTGATATATTCAAGTAGTGTTGCCATTAAAGCTCCAACAAAATACACCAGTATAAGGTTATCCCTATAATCCCAAAGAACTAAGTAAATTAATAAAGCTCCACAACCATAAATAGGTATAATGGGGCCATTGAGAAACCCTCGATTAACAAAGGTTTTTTTCTGTATAGAAACAAAACAACTTTCATAAATCCAACCAAAAAAAGCACAAAGAAAGAAAACATAGAAAATATGGTAAAACATTTCACCAAAGATTATAGTATTCCACATAATTATACCATGCCTTTCATAATAGCTTATAATTTTGTTTCTATTTTTTATACTTTAACCCTATTTATATCATTCTATCATATTAGCTGCTGGAAAACATTAAGGATTTTATAAATACTTTGTCTTTAGATTAAAATATGATAAAATGTTTGTAAATTATTGATTAAAAAACTTATAAACAAGCTCTGTATTTTAACTTAAAAGGAGAATAAGACCATGTTAAGGAGAATAAGACCATGTTAATAATCAATGATATCATTGATATACCAAAGGCTTATCAATTTGAAGCATTATACAATCTTGAGAAAATAGTATATTTTGATATAGAAACCACAGGCCTATCAGCAAATACATCCTATCTATATTTAATTGGATGTATTTATTATAAAGATTCCTCCTATCATTTAATTCAATGGTTTTCTGAAGACATAGAGGAAGAAGAACTATTGTTATGTGAATTCTTTCAATTTATAAAAGATTTTGATATATTAGTTAATTATAATGGAAATAGTTTCGACATTCCATATCTAATACGGAAATGTAATCAGTATAAAGTAGCTTATTCTTTCGACCAAATAGAGCATCTGGATATATATAAGAAAATCTTACCTTATAAAAAAATATTCAAGTTAGATAATTACAAGCAAAAATCAA
>JGI24708J26588_10003152_pt1 | contig 12118 bp, 10 predicted proteins | sample BioPla1DNA2_FD_26588 | JGI IMG/M metagenome (IMG submission 26588) | reverse complement strand
CCTTCCCTCGATTATGTTGCAAAAGAAATTCATGATTGCATGGCTGCCAATTTCAATGCATATGTATGGTGGTATTTGAAAAGATTTTACAGCATGATTGCCGATGGAGACAGCAAAAACCTTGTTGCAGACGGAGAAGTAACCAAACGGGGTTATATCATGGGACATTATGCCAAATATGCTACGGGAAAAACCCGGATTCAAAGTGTCGTTCAAAATGTACATGAGCCGGAAAGCGATTTATTGGTGACCGCTTATCAGGGAAATGGTGAATATACAGCCGTTATAATCAACCGAAATGCGGTAGGACTTAGGATTGAACTGGCAACTCCATCTGAAATTGTTTCAACTTCTGCGGTCGAAACTACTGAGAATAAAAACATGGCTTCCGTTGAATCAGAAATATCAGATAGTAAAAAATCAGTAACTGTGGGCATCTCACCCAACAGCATTGTTTCAGTAAAAATGATTTTTCAATGATTTGCTTNATAAGGTGGATGAAGCTATATNGATAACTTGAAAAATATAATCTATGAAAGATAAATATTTATTATTCTTGANTGTAGCATTCGGCTTTGTCGCNTGTGATAACCTTCAAGATGGTCAGGTCAAGGTTCCCGATAAAGAGGCTCTGATGGTGTTGGATAATTACTATTCATGGAGACGAACGGCTGAAGGGCAGGGATGGGCTGAATAAATTTCAAAAAGCAGACTCACTATTTGTAATTGCTTATTAATAATCAGATTTTAGTTTAGATTATGAAAACATATTTTATTAAATTAATTGTTATTGCCGGAATATTGTTTTCCGGTATGAACCTGAATGCCCAGGACGAGAATTTCTACATTTTCCTCAGTTTTGGACAGTCAAATATGGAAGGTGCGGCGCGTATTGAACCGCAATATAAAGAGGTAGATACCAGATTTCAGATGATGGCAGCCGTTGACTGCCCCGATTTAAATCGTGTGAAAGGCAACTGGTATACGGCCGTTCCGCCACTGGTTCGCTGTCACACCGGACTGGGAGTTTCAGATTTTTTCGGCAGAGCCATGGTGGCAAACCTACCGGAAAACATTAAAGTAGGGATAATTAATGTGGCTGTTGGCGGATGTAAAATTGAATTGTTCGACCAGGATACATATCAGACTTATTCCGAAACGGTTCCCGGCTGGATGAAAGGAATGATTGAGGCGTATGACGGAAATCCATACAAACGCTTGATCGATATGGCCAAACTTGCTCAGAAAGACGGAGTTATCAAAGGAATCCTCCTTCATCAGGGTGAGGCAAATACGGGCGAAACGACATGGCCTTCAAAATTAAAAAAGGTCTATGAAAATATGCTCAGCGACTTGAATCTGCGAGCTGAGAACGTTCCTTTACTTGCAGGAGGAGTAGTGCCGGCCGATCAAAATGGCCAATGTGCTGTGATGAACGAAATCATCGCTAAACTTCCTGAAACAATTCCTTCCTCTCATTATATTCCTTCAGACGGATGCCCTCAGATTGGTGACGGTTTGCATTTTACCGCAGAAGGCTACGAAATGCTTGGATATCGCTATGCTTCGAAAATGCTCCAATTATTGGGATATAAAGTGCAAATTCCTGAAACCTTTGATAAACCAAGAACCGACATTCCTCAAGGAAAAATTGATACCGTTCAATATAAATCAAAATCAGTCGGCTCGAAACGCAAAGCATTGGTTTATACACCTCCGGGTTATTCAAAAAAGAAGAAATATCCGGTTTTATACTTGCTTCACGGCATTGGAGGCGATGAAAAAGAATGGTTGCGCGGTGCCGGACCGCAGGTAATATTGGATAATTTATATGCCGACAAGAAAATTCAAGATATGATCGTGGTGATGCCTAATGGACGTGCGATGAAAGATGACAGCGCCGGAGGTAACGTGATGGCACCCGAAAAGGTGGAGGCGTTTGCCGCATTCGAAAAAGACCTGCTCAATGATTTGATCCCCTTTATTGAAAAGAAATATCNCGTTCTGAAAAATAGTGAAAATCGTGCCATAGCGGGACTTTCTATGGGTGGNGGACAGTCATTGAATTTTGGATTGGGAAATCTGGATAAATTTGCCTGGGTAGGTGGCTTTTCTTCCGCACCTAATACAAAAGCTCCCCAAGAGCTGATCCCTAATGTTGAAGATGCTAAAAATAAATTGAAACTTATTTGGATTTCCTGTGGCGATAAGGACTGGTTGATTCCATTCAGCCATCGTTTACACAATTATTTAAGTGAAAACGAGATTGAACACGTTTACAGAATTATTCCCGATGGACGTCACGATTTCAAGGCATGGAAAGAAGACCTTTATAACTTTACGCAGTTGCTGTTTAAGCCGGTTACGCCGGAGCTTATCAACTATTTCACCAATATTCCACCGGAAAGCAGGCACATCAGAATGAGGGAATTTCCGGGAAGAAATACGGAAAGGTAGCTGTCCATAATAAGGGTGTGGTCTTGGCAGGATCAGTTGAATAGAATCAAAAAATCTGAAATACAAATATTAATAACTAAAAATAATAAATCATGAAAAAGAACTTATTCTTACTGCTTGCAGTATTTTTTGGAGTGGTGGGTTGTAAAAATCAGCAGCCTTCTGCAGAGTCGCTGAAAGATGCGCTAACAGATAAATTTTATATTGGCGTGGCGATAAATGCCCCCCAAATTACGGGAGTGGACACAAACAGTGTTGCGCTTATTAAGCAACATTTTAACTCTATCACGGCAGAAAACTGTATGAAAAGCGGAGAGCTTCAGCCGGAAGAAGGTCAGTTTTATTTTGACCTGGCCGATCAATTCATCAAATTTGGTGAAGAAAACAATATGTACATCATTGGACATACCTTGGTTTGGCATTCTCAGGCTCCGGGATGGTTCTTTACAGATAAAGATGGGAAAGATGTGTCGCGCGAAGTGCTGATCGAACGCATGAAAAATCACATTTATACCGTAGTAGGTCGTTACAAAGGAAAGGTAAAAGGCTGGGACGTTGTGAATGAAGCCATTGAAGATGACGGTTCGTGGAGAAAAACCAAGTTTTATAACATCATTGGCGAAGATTATATCAAGCTGGCGTTTCAATTTGCTCATGAAGCAGATCCCGATGCAGATTTGTATTATAACGATTATTCCATGGCTCACGAAGGGCGCCGGAATACGGTGGTGAAAATGGTCAATGATCTGAAAAGTCAGGGTGTGAGAATCGACGGAGTGGGTATGCAAGGGCACATGGATTTGGTTTTCCCGGATTTGGATGATTTCGAAGAAAGTCTGCTGGCTTTTGCTGAAACCGGCGTAAAAGTGATGATTACCGAATTGGATGTTACTGTGCTTCCAAGACCAGGCAGAAACTTCGGCGCTGAGATTTCGGCAGATTTTGACTACCGGCAGCACTTAAATCCCTACGCTGAAGGTTTGCCTGACTCAGTTTCAGTAGCGCTTAACGACCGATACCTTGATATTTTTAAACTGTTTTTGAAACATAGCGATAAGATAGAAAGGGTGACGCTTTGGGGAGTACATGACGGACAATCCTGGAGAAACGGATGGCCCGTGAGGGGAAGAACGGATTATGCCTTGATCTTCGACCGCGACTTCCAGCCGAAGCCGGTTGTTGAATCCATTATTGAAGAAGCAAAAAAATAAGTGAAAACCTGTTGATAGTAGTGATGAGGAAAATATGCATATTGTTGATTTTAGGTTGTATTTCATTCAGTCTGACTTATGCGGCAGACACGNTGTTTGACTTTGAATCGGGAANTCTGGAAGGCTGGACTGTGCTGAATCAAGGTGGCGGAGTATCTGTTTCGCAAGAGGATAAGTATGCAGGAAGTTATTCCGTTAAGATGGTTTCCGATGCTTCAGGCGAAGATTATTGGAGCGTTCAGTTGGAAACTCCTTNGATNNCAACAAAGACTTCGCATCTGTATAAAATTAGTTTTTGGGCAAAAGCAATAGGTGGCGGNGGNGTTATTCGTCTCTCCACCGAATCTGCTTATCAGCTTACGGATGAGGGAGGAAATGCTGACAGACAATATCTTCCGGAATTGAATATTGGCGGTAACTGGGCGCAATACACTTATCAGGATGTTTACGGTTCAGCCTTGCGGGCAGGCGGATCTTCAATGAAACTTCGGATTGATGCCGGAAAAATTCCGGGCAAAACCTATTTCATTGACAATATTGAAATCATAGATCTGACTCCCGATTTGGAAGAGGAAGAATTTGTTAATACCATACCACTGGCCAAAGAGCATTCTAAATTTTTGGGAAATATCATTGCCAATAATGTTCGCCCCAATTTTGACACCTATTGGAATCAGATCACACCTGAAAATGCCGGAAAATGGGGGTCTGTGGAATATACCCGGGGCAATATGAACTGGTCGGCTTTGGATTTGGCGTATAATCATGCCAAAGCAAAGGGCTATAAATTCAGGTTTCACACCTTTGTCTGGGGAAGTCAGGAACCAAGCTGGATCTCCTCCCTGTCGCAGGCTGAGCAAAAGGCTGAGATGGAAGAGTTTATGACCTTGGTTGCACAGCGTTATCCGGCAATTGATTATATAGATGTGGTAAATGAACCGCTTCATCAACCGTCAAATATTCGTCAGGCAATAGGCGGAGACGGCACTACCGGCTGGGATTGGATAGTGTGGTCGTTCAGAAAAGCACGTCAACTGTTTCCAAACTCAAAATTACATATCAATGACTACGGGATCATCAACGACCCGAATGCAGCACGCAGGTATGTTGAGATAGTGAAAATCTTACAAAAAGAGAATCTCATTGACGGAATAGGGATCCAATGTCATGAATTTAATTTGAATTGGACTTCGGTAGCTACCATGCGAAACGTGTTGGGTATTCTCGCTGCCACAGGATTACCTGTTTACGTGACCGAACTGGATATCAGCGGGAATCCGGCCGGAGATGAGGACAGTCAGTATCTTATGTACAGGGAGAAATTCCCCGTTTTATGGGAACATGAGTCTGTGGCGGGAGTTACACTTTGGGGTTATGTTTCGGGCGCAACCTGGAAGACAGGAACAGGGATCGTAGAGTCAAACGGCACGGAGCGAAAAGCCATGAAGTGGCTTCGCAGCTATATGGNTTCCGAAGCAAGTAAGGTTCCCAACAAATTTTACGAAACCAGTAATATAGGAATTTTACAATCCCCAAAATTTGAAATTTACCCCAATCCGGCATCAGACTTCCTGACGGTAAAAGGTAAAACAGTTGAAAAAATAGAAGTTTTTGATGCATTTGGAAAAAAGATTTCAGTAAATTTTAAAGATGAAATGGTGGATATTCGCTCCTTATCTGAAGGTCTTTATTTACTTGTTGTTGACAATAAAGAAGGGATATTTACCGGAAAATTTTTGAAAAAATAGCCTGACCGGGTGTTTCTTAGACTTAAAAGCTGATTTTTGACCAAATATGTAGCATTTTAGAAAGCAATTGATACATTCAGATAACAATTTTCGGTGTTTTATATGCTATATTCGTATGGTTTTTAAAACGTTTAACAAAAAAATAGTACTAACATTTAATTTTATTTGATCATGAGAAAAACTTTATTACTCTTATTTGCACTAATCTTAGTGAGTCATTCATCTTTTGCATTAAGATTAAACCTCACTTTAGATGACCTCAATTCAGGTTTTGGAGATGCTACTTACAATGCTGAGACAAAAACAATCACCTATCCCGGAGCGTGGGGAGGACGGGGATGGTGGCTTGGTAGTGTAGATTATTCCCTCTACCAAGACGTTACAGTGAAATTTGCTGCTACAGATGCTACTGTAAAGTTAGTAGTAAACTACAGCGATGATACTGAGAACGTTCCTGCGGTTTATGCAAATGCAGGAGCAACATCAATAAAAGTTACATTAGATCCCAGTAAAAGGCATGATGTGAAGCAGATTTACCTTCAAAGATCTGAAGCAGGAACTTTGGTTTTAGAGGAAGCATATCTGACAGGCGCATCTGTTCCTTCATTGGTTATTGATTTTGAAGATAAAGAAATTGGGGACACTTATTCCATTGTGGGCTGGAGTGGTGATGCTATGACTGCAACTGTTGCAGCTAACCCATCTGGTGAAGGTAAATCATTGCACGCTGTTGGAGCAAACTGGAATTCATATCCAAAGTTCACTGTTACCCTTCCCGAAGGAAAAACGCTGGGTGACATTCAGAAAATCACTTTTGACATCTATTTCAGTGATGTAGAAGGAGACCAAAACACCTGGAAAAAAATAGACTATTTCTTCGGTGCTGTAGGCGTAGCTTTTGCGGCTAATGCACCAACAGGAACTACCGAAGAGAATGTTATTCTGAATGAAGCCAAAGCAACCTGGCTTCATAAAGAATTTTCGCTGCCAGCAACTCTTCCTGATGAATTAAAGGCATTGAATAACTTTGATTTCGCATTCGGAATTAATGCCCAAAATACTGATTTCTATTTGGATAATATTAATTTCATAGCAGGACCTTTCTCAGGATTGAATGACGCAAAAGCATCAAGCGTATTCTTTAATAAAAATACCTTGTATCTAAATAACTCAGGCAATGTCCAAATTTTCGACACAAACGGTCGTTTGATTTTGGCAAAACAAAACGTTACGACACTTGATCTGTCATCTGTTTCACGCGGAATTTACATTGCTAAAGCTTTGGTAGACGGAGGAGTTGAAGTTATCAAATTCGTGAAATAAATCACTGTTCATTTTGACCTTTGTTTGTAATTATGGGGTAGGGACGTCACAATGTGGCGTCCCTACAACGTTCATATCGATTTGTTTTTATTGCACCGCAGGTAAAAAATTAATAATGATCATCAGTTTTCCAATTACATGGATTGTTTTCAATGTGTTGCGCAATTCTGTTCAGTTCATTTTGATTGCGAATAATGCGGTCATGAAACCGTGTTTGCCATTTAAATGAAATGTTGTTTTCGTTGGCATAACGGGTTACGGCAGATTTAATTGAACCAACAACAGACGACAAACGTCCCTTGCTGCGAGCGATGGTGCGCATTTTATCGTTTGTGTTTTTTGATGATGACGCCCGTTGTGGTAGAGACGGAGCATGCTCCGTCTCTACGTGTCCGCATCCCATTTTTGTCTCTACGTTTCCGTTTCCGTTTCCGTTTCCCATCCCCATTTCCGCGTATTTGCCGTCAATGCATATTATCATATGAACATGATTTGGCATAATCACATACAATGGAATTTCCACGTCATCATAATGTGTTTCTATTTTCTGCACACATTCATCTGCAAATTTGCCGATTTCGGTTAATTGCATTTCGCCATTTTTGATTTTTCCGAAATAATGTTCACGTTTTGCTGTGCAAATGGTAATAAAATAATCACCACCCGAATAATTATGCCATTTGGCCCGCGCAGATGGAATNCGATATNTGTTTTGAAATTTTTCGTAAGACATAGTTTTAGGTTAAAATGTGTTTTGTTAATTGTGGAGACGCCACAANGTGACGTCTCCTACGTTGTTTCGGAATCGTGACACCTTAACTCCATGGCCTCCGNGCTTAAGGCAATCTGGGTAGAATTGTTCATTTTATTCATGGTTTTTTACTACTTATTAGATTTAACAAAAAAAGAGAACTCTTATTTTGACCTTAAGAATTCTCTTTTCTTTTGCGGTATGGACGGGACTCGAACCCGCGACCTCCTGCGTGACAGGCAGGCATTCTAACCAGCTGAACTACCACACCAAATCTGCATTTTTCCAAATGCCCTGCAAAGATAAATGTTTTTTTTATTTCTACAAAGGTTTAACGAATAATTTTTGTGAAGCTATAGGCTGTCTCAAAATAAGTATTCAACCAAGAAATGGTAAGGTTTCTTAGAAGTGTCCCAACGCAAGGCGTTGAGATTGAGGGCGAAGAAGTATATGAAATATGTGACTGAGCCCGTGCTTCGACAAGCTCAGCAACCATCGAAAGTAACGTGGTTACTGAGCGAAGTCAAAGTGCAGCAGTTGGGCACTTACTTATGCATCGCCGGGGGGATCTTTATTTAATATCCACGTATTGCCTTAATACCCGGCAAAACCTTGCCTTCAATGGCTTCCAGTAAAGCACCACCACCGGTGGACACATAGGATATTCCGTCAAATAAGCCGAATTTGTTGACACAAGCGACCGAGTCACCACCACCAACCAAAGAGAATGCTCCTTTCTTGGTGGCTTCAACGATGGCTTCACCTACAGCGCGTGAACCTGACGTGAAGTTTTCGAATTCAAATACTCCTGTCGGACCGTTCCATAAAATGGTTTTAGAGGCTTTGATAACATCTCCGAATAACTTTTCTGTCTCGGGACCTATGTCCAAACCTTCCCATCCATCAGGTATTTCATCTACTTTTACAAACTGTGTATTGGCATCATTGCTGAATTCGTCGGCTATTTTAGCATCCACTGCCAAAACCATTTTAACATTGTTTTTCTTTGCCTTTTCAAGCAGTTCCAACGCTAGATTCAATTTATCTTCTTCACAAATGGAGTTACCAATCTTACCTCCCATGGCTTTGGTGAAAGTATAGGTCATGCCGCCTGCGATGATCAGATTGTCAACTTTTCCCAATAAATTTTCAATGATTTCAATTTTGGAAGAAACCTTGGCACCACCCATGATAGCCGTAAACGGACGGGCTGTGTCCTTCATAATTTTTTCGATGGCATTTACTTCTTTTTCCATCAGATAACCAAACATCTTGTTGTTGGTGTCAAAATGGTCGGCGATCAGGGCTGTGGAAGCATGTGCTCTGTGTGCAGTTCCGAAGGCATCATTAACATAGCAATCGGCGTAGGAAGCCAATGTAGCTGTAAATGCTTTTTGACTTTCTTTGACTGCTTTTTTGGCTGCTTCCTTTTCCTCATCAGATGCAAAATCGCCACGTGGTTTGCCTTCTTCTTCTGCGTAGAAACGCAGGTTTTCCAATAACAAAGCCTGGCCGGGCTGTAATGCCTTGACCATAGCTGCTGTTTTTTCACCCATGCATTCGTCTGCGAATTTTACCTGGGTTCCTAGTAATTTAGAAACATGATCTACTACCACTTTCAGTGAAAATTTAGGATCCGGGTTCTTCTTCGGACGACCCATGTGGGAGGCGATGATCAAGCTACCGCCATCTGCTAAAATTTTCTTTAAAGTAGGCAAAGCTCCGCGAATACGTGTATCATCCGTAATTTTGAAATTTTCATCTACAGGAACGTTNAAATCAACGCGCACAAAGGCTTTCTTGCCTGAAAAATTGTATTTGTCTATTGTTTGCATAATATTTTTGTTGTTTATTTTATGAGTTTTAGTTTAATATTAAAAGTTATAAGAAGTTATGGAAGTTATGGAAGTTAGTAGTTAGTAGCTTGTAGTTAGTAGTTAGTTAAAGAAGTTGGGGAAGTTAGCGTGTTCCGTGTTCCGGGGTCACGTGGTCTGGTTTATTCGTCGTCTTTCGTTCTTTATTCTTTTGTCTTTATTCTTTTGTCTTTGTTCTTTTGTCTTTATTCTTTCGTCTTTGTTCTTTTGTCTTTGTTCTTTTGTCTTTGTTCAATTCGTCTTATATTCAAACTTCACCTTCTTCAGTTCCTCATTTGCCTGCACAATTTTATCCTTTAAGTCTTCTTTGTAGACTGCCAATTTAGCTTGAAGATTCGGATCTGTTGTAGCCAGTATTTGTACGGCTAATAATGCGGCATTTTGTGCTGCATTGATGCCGACGGTTGCCACGGGAATACCGGGAGGCATTTGTACGATGGCAAGTAAGGCATCCATACCCTCCAGACTTGCACTGATGGGAACTCCGATGACCGGTAGGGTAGTCATGGAAGCTATTACGCCGGGCAAATGCGCTGCCATTCCTGCAGCAGCTATAATTACTTCTATGCCCTTTTTGCGGGCTTGTGATGCGAAAGCTTCAACTTCCCCGGGAGTTCGGTGCGCTGACAAAGCGTTGATTTCAAAAGGAATCTGAAATTCATCCAATACCTTTGCAGCCTTTTCCATCACAGGCAAATCGGAAGTGCTGCCCATAATGATACTAACGCGTGCTAACATTGTTTTATTGATTAATATTTAACTGTCTCCGCTTGCGATTTATCATTCATTGAGTGGCGATTTTTATCCAATCCAAATGGTGAATCGTCTGCCGGCAAATTATTATCCTATCGTAGCTTTATAGGCTTCTGCCGACAGTAGATCATTTGCCTGAGCGGCATCGCTGACTTTAATTTTGATGATCCAACCATCTCCGTATGGATCGTCATTTACCAATTCAGGAGCATCTTCCAAAGCTTCGTTGAATTCCAATACTTCGCCTGCAATCGGCATAAAAAGTTCGGATACGGTTTTTACAGCTTCGACAGAACCGAAGACTTCGCCTTGCTCTAAGGATTCACCAACGGTTTCAACTTCTACGAATACGATTTCACCCAATTCGCTTTGTGCATAATCGGTAATACCTACAGTTGCTGTGTCACCTTCTATACGAATCCATTCGTGCTCCTTGGTGTACTTTAATTTAGATGGAATATTCATGATTTTTAATAAAAATGTACATAATTCAGACTTTGCAAAGATAGGTTTTTTTGATGAATATTTATAACGCCATTTTACACGTCAAAGGAAAATGATCCGAATAGTGCACATTGTTGTCTAATTTAAAAGATTTCAACTCAAGTGCAGGGTNATATAAAATATGATCGATCCGGAATCTCAGCAGCGCATCGGTAAATGTCCATCCTAATCCGAAACCCTTCTTCACAAAAGCATCCTGTAAATCTCCCCTGATGGTGGTGTAAGCGTAAGATGAAGGAAGATCGTTGAAGTCGCCTACAACCATTACGGGGTGGGGGGATGCTTTGATTTGTCCGGAAACAATTTCTGCTTGTTTGGATCTTATCTTGTAGGCTGTGCCCAATTTCCGTGAAAAGTGCATGGTTGTTCCTTTCAGGTTGTCGGTGTCAAAATTATCCTTCAACCGCATTGCCAAAACTTTATCCTTTTCGGTGATGTAGTTGGACTCAAGGTGACAATTAAAAATTCTGATGGTCTTTCCCTTAATATTGATGTCAGAATAGATAGCTGAATTATAATGGGATTCAAAATTCACCGTTTGCTTGCTGGTAATGGGATATTTGGAAAAAGTAGCATTGCCGAAATAAGATCTTCCTGTGTTCACCTGGAAATGGACATGATGATAAGGGTATTTCTTGAATATATTCACCAAGTCTTTTTCTGTCAGGTAAGTATCACTGAAGTGGGCGGAATATTCTTGAATGCACAGAATATCAGGGTCTTCTTCCAATATGTGTTTGATAACTAAATTGGGTGATTTTTTTGTATGTTTTTTCATCATACCATTTGCATACGTGTTATAAGTCATCAGAGAAAAGTCATAATCTCCCTGATAGGATTCGGAGCTTTTTACGTTCAATGGTATCGTATTTTGAATGATACGCCAATTCAAGAGTAGTACTGATAAAGAAATTAGTATATACCACTTCTTCCATAGAATCCAAAGCACTACAAAGAATATGTTTACAGGAATCAAAGCCGGCAGGAGAAGGGTGGTATAAGCCGGTATTAGCCAGTTGTCGGGGCTGACTTGTGATGCAATAAAAGTCAACAACATAAGGACAGCTGCGAACAAGTTTGCAATGACGAGCAATATAGTCAATAGTCCTTTACCTATATTCATAGAATCTGTTTTCTTTTGTACGAAAGCATGGAAGGCAGTGTTTTTTAGTTGAATATTCGTTTTGAGACAGCCCTGCTGAACTTTTATTTACCTTGTTCGAACAGTTTCTTTTTTTCTTCTGATGTCAGGCTTCCGTATCCGGATGATTTAATCTTATCGAGAATGCGGTCAATTTCTTTCATTCGTCTTGCTTTGTCCATGTTGAACTCGGCATCTGTCATTTTTCGATTGGATGGTTTAGCAGGCTTTATTTTTAATTTTCGCGATTTAAACAGGTTGGATATGCTGTCCATCAATCTGTTGAAACCTTTCGTGGAATCCTTGCCACGTCGCAAAGATATAATAAAAAAATAACCGTACAAAGCTCCGCCCAA
>JGI24708J26588_10003150_pt1 | contig 12120 bp, 12 predicted proteins | sample BioPla1DNA2_FD_26588 | JGI IMG/M metagenome (IMG submission 26588) | reverse complement strand
GTATGAACGAGCCTCAGAGATGGTCTTTGACCTCTTCGGCCACTCGCTGAGTCTGGCAACGGTGGTTGCAGCCGTGGAGGAGTGTTCTCAAAATCTGACAGGAGTGGAAGAGCACATCCAAAACTTCCTGCAGGATGCACAGGTTCTCCATGTCGATGAAACCGGCATGAAGGTGGGCGGCACCCGGCGCTGGCTGCATGTGGCTTGTACCGATCTGCTCACCTGTTACCTGTATTTTTTGATATATAAATATAATTGTATATTATTCCTCTAAAGGGTTCGCAAAGTGAGCTGACGCGTGATCTTGCGGCACATCGGCATCTCAGCATATGAGATGGATTGCCTGCTGTGCACCAGGAGGCACCCATCCCGCAGGTTTCACGTCCTTGCTGGTGCTAGCCTTCGTATGAATTGGATAAGAGGAAGTGGGGTTTTTTTCGCGCAAACAGGCCGGGGGATGCGTGGGGGCGCGCGTTACCCGTCTCAAACTCTTCAGAGATACTCTTTCAGGTCAACCATCCTCGGGAGGTCATCCCTCTTGACCGCTGCGCTTGCGACAACGGCATCCTCGATCATGATGGGGGCCTGGTAGCGTAGAGCAATAGCTATACCGTCGCTCGGTCTACAGTCCATGACCTCGGTGCGTGAGCCCTGACTGAGGAGGAGTTTGGCGTAGAAGACCCCTTCCTCCAGCGAGTCGATATGCAGGGCGTCAAGCGTGACATCGAACCTCTTAAAGAGATCGACGATGAGGTCGTGGGTGATGGGCCGGGGAAGCATCTCACTGATCAATGCGTTGTTTATCGATATCGCCTCCCATAATCCGACATATATGGGTATTGTACTGTCACTCCCGGTATCCAGGACGACGGTCGGTGCTGCCCCCATATCGCTCACTGACATGAATACACCCTGCACCCGGCAACTCTGCGCTGTCATGTGATCTGACAATAGGTCTGATAACGTTTAAACCTTGGGGTGGATCATCGCTGCCTTCTGGCGCGAGCGAGAAATTCGCGCCGTACAATCGAGAGGCTCGGCAACAGACCGAGGAAGATGTTTAGGTAATAGATGATCAGCCTCCATAAGAGGACAAAGATGCCGACGATCGACGACGGGACGAAGAGGCTGTAGAATGACGTGGCACTGAGTTCCGCAACACCCGAGCCCCCGGGTGTGAGCGGGATCATCATGATAACGGCGATGATAAGCTGGACGACGAACGACTCGATGAAGTACGGTTGCTGGTCGAGCCCCAGGAGAAGCATCGATGCGATGACGAACTCTGAGAGCCAGAAGAGGGCCGTAAAGAAAAAACCCCATACAAGACCGCTCTTCCCGTGGTTCACGAACTCAACAAGACCGTGGTTGAAGTTGTCCACCTCCCGGTCGATCGTCTCCAGGAGCTGTTCGAGCCGTCGTAAGTGCCAGCGCCGGTCGATCCAGCGTGATATCCGTTTGAGGACCCGCTTGAGGTGGTCGGGATTCCTCACCGAGTAGACGAAGATCAACACAAAGATGGTGACTGATACCCAGGCGGCGTACATGAGGATACTCACCCCACTGAACCCCGAGGCGAGGCTGCTCCAGTACCTCCCAAGGAAGAGCATGGCAAAGGCCCCTCCCGCCCCGAGCACGATCCCATCGATGACCCGCTCCATGATGACGATGGCGGTGGCATCCCCGACGGGGACACCTGCCCGGTAGAGTTCATGGACCCGGACCGGTTCACCGCCAGCCTGTGATGGAGTCACCGCCGCAACAAGCATATTCGCCAGAACCAGATTCAGACAGTACTTAAAACCCACCCGGTAGCCGAGGGATGCCGACATCTTCTGGATGCGGAGCGCCCAGAATCCGAGCGAGAGGATGTGGAGGAGGACAGCAAGGATCAGGTAGAAGGGGTTTACGCGGCTGAGAAACTCGATCGTCATCTCATCGACGGTGAAGTACAGGACTCCCCCCATGACGAGAGCACTAAACCCGATCGAGACGAGCAGCCACTTCCACTGAAATTTCTCCATCCCTCACACTCCTGGTTCCGCAGAGCCGATTTCCTGGAACCGATCGTCGCTGGAAACTCCTGCTTCTCCCGGAAAATTACCTGAATCTGGACTAATAAAATATCGTGGAGCTACTATTTAATCGGTGGTTTTATTTTCCCGGCGACGAGGTGCCGGATCGGCCAGATAGGAGCGTCACGGGAGCTAGAGAGGAATTCCCGCGCTGACCGGTGGATCCCCTGCAGGCTTCGGCACGAGGTGGTGCGCTCTCCTCAGCCCTGGTGCATCATCTGCCGACGCCGGATCACCCCCCCCTCTGGAGCAGACCCGATCAGCCGGGCTGGAGGATCGCCGCACTATACCGTAAAGAGCCCCCGCTCTCCGGTGACCCGTAGCAGCCCTGCCCTGATGCCGGCATCGAGCCAGGCATACCCGTAGCTGAGTCGGGCGAGGGAGCCGGCAAAGTCCCCCGCCTCGAGGCATTCCAGCCCTACCATGTACCAGGAGCGTGCCACAACGTGGAAATCCTCTGAACCAGCATGTATCGGGCTCGACTCATCCGGCGCCGGCTCGACCATCGCGAGAGCCTGGCAGAGCATCCGCTGGTAGCGGTGGGTCTTTTCGTGGAGGTGGATGCTCTTATCGCCAGGGATGCAGTCGTCGATCTCGCCCGGGGGGTGGTCGGCGAGAGGTGCGAGCAGCCCGAGCCTTAAGCCTGCATCAAGCCAGCCAATCCCGTAGGCAAATCCAGCAAGCGCATTCACCGGATCATTGGATCGGAGAAACACTCTCCCGTCGCCCTCGTATGCGGCGGCCATCTCGAACACCTCTTCTGCTGCCCGGCGGAGAAGGGTTCCTTCCGGGACAGCGATCCGGGTCCGGGAGAGGGCCTCCTCAAAGAGGGTCCCATAATCATCGAGGTTCACAGCCCCGCAAAGACCTCCAGGTACTCTCGCTCCATGGGATGGAGGTCAGCCGGGACGATGAGGATATGGAGCGGAGACCCAAAATCGATCTCCTTCAGTCTCGCACCGGTTCCCGCCGCGACCACCGGATGCCTCGACCCTGCCCTGGCGATGCCCACATAGAGAGCGGGCGGATCGATCTCGCGCACCCGGGCCGCCATCTCCTCGATGAGGGTGATCGCTTCAGGTATACGCATATAGCGGCTCTCCTGGATGTCGAGGTAGACCAGCGTGTGCAGACCGAGATCGAGGTTGNCCCCGATCGTCTCGACAGGGGTCGTCGGGAACCAGCCTTTTGCGGGAAACGGGATCGAGCAGGACTTTCCGAACCGGTAGTTCTGGAGCCCGGAGAGGCCTGGGGCTGCGCTCGATATAGATGAAGNATGGATGATCGACGTCGCCACACCGGCGGCAGCGGCACGCATCCGCAGATCGGCGTGGGTCGTCGAGACCATGGGATCCCCCGCCGTCAGGAACGCCACGCGGCCCCGCACGGCGTCCTCTATGATATCCTGAGGATCCTGTTCAACGTCCTCCCGGCCGAGCACCCGGATCTCCTTCCCAAAGAGCGCCTCCATCTCAGCGATGCCGGTCCCCATCAACCGGGATGTATACGCCTCCAGGTAGACAGTATCGGCATCCCGGATGCATTCGAGGCCCTTGAGGGATATATCCCCAAGATCGTAGAGCCCGAGTCCCACAAACGTCAGCATGGTCGATCTCCTCACGGCCGATCGGGACCGTCCTGCACTCTCACCAGCGCTCCTCAAACGTCAACCTTCCATCATCGTAGAAGTAGCGGACCCGGGGAGTCGTCCTGCCACGGATACCTACGATGCGGAGGTCCCGTTCCACCAACCCCCCTCCGTCACCTGACCTCACCTCGATGACTATATTCATCAACTGTTTCATCGCGGCAACGGTCCTCTCATCGAACGACTCACTGTTGAGGACATAGATACCGAGCCCCTCCAGTTTCTTCACCCGGTTCGTTATGATGTGGAGAAACCGGAAGGTCACCTCCAGCCCGGTGTACATAAGGAGGGTCGAGACCGAGTTCATACAGAGCCGGAGCGGCGGGGGCATCGGTCCGGGAGACTCGGCCATCACACTCTTCCTCCACATATCCTCCACCATCCGGGAGAACTTGATCCCTATGCTGGTCAGGTTGACAGGACTTGCAACGAACTTCACCTTCGACGTATCCCGGAGGGTCGGCACCGAGCTCTTCGTGATCGCATCGATGATCCCGATCTGGTTCCCGCCCGCTCCGAGGTTTCGGAACGCGCCGACGACCTCAGAGGCACGGTCATCGGTCGAGATCGTGATCGTCCACTCGCCCGCCACCGGGCAGGCTACCCTGTAGGCGATACGCTCCGCGTAGGCCAGGGGAGGTGCCAGGATGAGGACGTTCGTGGCAGCCCGCAGGCCCCCGAACTCCTCATCGACCAGCGGGATGCCGGTTGTGTAGGAGTACATCCTGATAATACCTATGCCAGGAGACGATAGATAAGGCCTCCGATAAATAACCCGAGAGAGATGGTGTAGATCGTGATTGCGATCGTGATCCGGGAGCCGACTTCACGCAGGAGGACCGTTATGGTCGCAAGACAGGGGATGAAGAGGACGGTCACGACAGAGAAGATATAGAGTTGAAGGGACGTGAGCACCGACCCGAGGTCTGCAGTCCCCGCAAGGATCGCAAGGGTCTCAAACGCCATCTCTTTTCTGAGGACGCCAAAGACGAGCGCTGTGGCCGAGTAGCCGGGGAGGCCGAGGAGGGCCATGGTATAGGGTTCAACCATCCCCTCAAATAGGGCCATGACACCGAAGAACTCGAGCAGTCCGAGGACGACACTCCCTGCGAGGAGGAGAGGCATCGCGATGAAGAGGAACTCAGAGAGGCGCGCCCAGGCTTTCTTCGCCACCAACTTCGGATCAGGTCGGCGGAGCGCGACCATCTCCATGATCATCCCGAACTGTTCGCCGGGCGCCACGCGGGAGAGGACGAGCCCCGTGAGTATGATAAGAACAAAGACGATGGCGTAAACGCTGAATGCTGCCCCGATACCGACGAAACTGGCTACGATCCCGGCGATGATGACGGTCCGCGCTGAACAGGGGACCATCGTGACCAGGAACGAGGCGATGATGCGTTCACGCCGGGAGCGCAGGAGTCGCACGCTCATGATCGCCGGCACGTTGCACCCGAACGCCANGGTGAGGGGGATGACCGCACCACCGTGCATCCCGACCAGGTGCATGGCGTTATCAGCGAGGAACGCGGCTCGGGTCATATACCCGGAGTCCTCGAGGATCGAGATGGCTATGTAGAAGAGGAAGACGAACGGAAATGCTATCCCAAGGCCTGCCTGGAGCGCGAGTATGAGGGCTGTTCCCAGCGTCTCTACNAGCGGTGGCAGTCCGATGGCGATGAACGGCTGGAGCACGAAGATCTCGAATAACTCGACGATCAGGTCTTCGAGGAACGACCCTACGACGAAGACTATGAGGAGCATCCCCACGAGGATCCCGATGAGGATGGGGATACCCGGGATCGCCCGCGTCAGGATGCTGTCGAGGTCGGTCCGNGGAGGTGGCGCCTCCTCCCGGATGGTGAGGCCCGCGAGCTCGCGGGCATAGTTATGACGGTTGGTGGCGATGATCTGGGCGGCCGTCATCCGGCGTCGGGACTCGATCTCCTCGGCGATCGTCCGTGCTGCATCGAGGAGATCCGGGTTATCGCCAAACCCCTGGAGTGCCTGGATGCTCGCCCGCCGGTCGGTCCCAAACACCTTCTCGAGGCTCCGTATGGCGGCTTCTATGTGATCGTCATAGGGGATCTCCACCTGTGATGGGCGGGTGGCGGCAAGCGCCGCCGGTATGATCTGGTCGATATTCTTTCCGAGCGACGCGGCTGTCAGGATCACCTCAGCGCCGAGGCGGTCGCGGAGCGGGCCGGGGTCGATCTCGAGTCCCAGCTTCGCGGCTTCATCGACCATGTTCAGCACGACGACCATCGGAAGGCCGTACTCGGCCACCTGGAGGAGGAGGTAGAGGTTGCGTTCAAGGCGCGTGGCGTTGGCCACCACGATGACCACATCGGTCTCCTGTTGATCCAGGTACCGGCGGACCAGGAATTCTTCCTCTGAGTCGCCTTCCAACGAGTAGATGCCGGGGAGGTCCACGATCTCGACCATCTCCCGCTGGAAACAGGTGTTTCCCCGCTGCAGCTCGACGGTGGTCCCGGGGTAGTTGCTCACCTCGACGCCGAGGCCGGTGAGCTGGTTGAAGATCAGGGATTTCCCCACGGTAGGATTGCCGATCAGTGCAAACTTCATTCAGTACCACCGCGCAGAGTCCTTGGCCGCAACCAGGAGAGGGGGTATCCCTTCCGTAGAGCTCTGGCCGCCCGCAGGCGGTGTAGCGTACGGCACATCGGCGCTCGCGAGTATGCCCCTACAGCCGCCTCTGCGGCCCGCAGGTGGCATGGGTACGCCTGAAGCGGGAGTCGTCTGCTGGATGATCGGTCGCAGGATAGGGTTGTTCCAGAGATATTTCGTGTACAGCTGGTGCAGGGTCATCGCGATTTCCTTCTCTTGGATGTGCCACCGGCTTAGCCCGCAACAGCCGGTGGGCACGACTCCACGATGATCGATGCGGCGATCTCAGGGCTGATGCCGATATCACAGCCCTTTACCCTGACGACGACCGAGAAGTTCGGGAGTTTACGCCGGATCTGCACGACCTCGCCGGGGAGGATGCCGAGGTCGAGCAGCCTCCGGTTCCGCCGGGGCCGCTGGATCGCCGCCACCCGGACGGTGTCTCCTTCCTTGCAGTCGAGGAGCGTATGGGCATCTCGACCCCAGCGACACCGGGCACGTCGCCCGGGCGGGGGGCAGGCACCGCCGTCCATGTAGGAGGAGAGACGGTCGATGGTCTCGTCGGAGATACCATGCTCAAGCGCGCAGGCCTCCTGGCTTGCCGCGCTCTCCTCGACACCGAGCACCTCAGTCAGGAAGCACTGGAGTACACGGTGTTTCCGGGCCACTTTCGCTGCAACCGCCTTCCCTTTCTCGGTCAGCTGAAGAGTGCCGTCCGGCGCCTGTTCCAGGTACCCCTCTTCGACCAGGGATGCGATGGTTGCCCCGACATCTGCCTCTTTGGCGCCGGTTGCAGCCGCTACCTCCTGTGGCGTCGCCGAATTCTCGCCGTTCTCCGTGATCATGAGGACTGCTTCGAGATAATCCTCAAATGTGGAAGAGAGCATTCTCAAGCTTCTTACATCTCCACCAGTTTATGGATTTGGTTTCTACCCCATGAAGGTGAGTTCGCCCGATACCCGCACCGGTCTGATCGGTGGGGCGGAGGCAGGGTTAACGCCTATATGGTCCTGCGGGGAATCAGTGATCATGGTGAACCTTGAGAGGCAGGTCACGAACAGCGACGTTGCGGGGCAGCTTGCGCTCATGGGCCGGCTGCTTGAGGTCGCAGGAAGGGGTGGATACCGGGCAGCTGCCTACGCGCGGGCAGCACGGCAGGTCGAGCACCTCTCCCTTCCGGTCGCCGGGCTCGGTGAAGAGGCGCTCACCCGTATCCCCGGTATTGGGACCAGGATAGCCGGGCAGATCCAGGAGATCACAGAGACCGGGTCGTTTCGGGAGCTAAGAGATCTCCAGGCTGCTGTACCGGGATCGGTCATCGACCTCCTCGATGTCGGCGGTGTGGGGCCACGGACGGCGCACGTCCTCTGGAAGCGGCTCGGCATCCTGACTGTGGATGACCTGGAGCGGGCGGTGAAGGGGAGGCGGCTCCGGGTGGTGAGGGGATTTGGCGCGAAGAGGGAAGAGGAGATAGGGAGGGGGATCAGGCGGTACCGCAAGAGGTCTGATCCGCTGACCCGTCCAGGTGCCGATACCGTGCTCGGGAACGTGGTGGCGCTTCTTCCGGAGGGGGGGTATACGGTTGCTGGGGGGTATCGCCGGGGCGCAAGCACCATCGACAGGATTGAGATCGTTGTCACCGGAGGCCGGGATGAACTCATGCGCCGCATACCCGCCGATGCGGTCGTCGGCGAGGATGAGGGGGGTATCTCGCTCTCGCTCCACGGTGCCCGGGTGGACGTCAGGTTCATCGACCGGGCCCGGTACGGCACAGCGCTCCTCTGCGCCACCGGGTCCCCGAAGTTCCTGGCCCGGCTCAGTGAGGCGGCGCTCGCACGGGGCTGTCGCCTGGAGCCGGGTGGCCTTGTGGACCCTGCGAGTGGGCGCCTGCAGACGTTCGAGAACGAGGAGGAGATCTTCGCGTTCCTCGGTATGGAGGTTATCCCGCCGGAGCTTCGTGAGGGGCGGGGCGAGGTCGAGCTCGCCCTCGATCGTGCCCTCCCCGACCTCGTCGAACACCCTGATCTGCGCGGGGACCTTCATGCGCACACGACTGCAAGCGACGGCCGCCAGTCGCTCGAGGACGTGGCGGCCGCAGGGGATGCCCGGGGGTATGAGTATATCGCTATCACGGATCACTCATCCCGGGTGCGGCCTGAGGGTCTCAGGAAGCAACGGGCCGATATCGAGCAGGTCAACCGGCGGCATACNTGTCACCTCCTTGCCGGGAGCGAGGTGGATATCAGGAGCGATGGCAGCCTCGGCTACCCAAACCGGGTTCTTGCCGACCTTGACCTGGTTATAGCCTCGGTCCATTCGGGGTTTGGCCAGAGTCAGGATGTCATGACCCGGCGCATCCTCTCTGCGATGGAGAACGAGCACGTCGATATCATCGGCCACCCCACGGGGAGGCTCCTCGGCAAAAGACCGCCGTATGCGGTTGATCTCGATCGGGTGATCGGTCATGCGGCCGCGACGGGGACGGCGCTTGAGATCAACGCGTCGCCGCACCGGCTGGATCTTGATGATATTTATGTCTGGCGTGCAAAGGNAAAGGGAGTGAAACTGGCTGTAGGGACTGATGCCCACCGGGTGGGCGAGTTTTCGAATATCTGTTACGGCATCATGCTGGCGCGCCGGGGCTGGTGCACACGAGATGATATCATAAACACCCTCACTCTGTCAGAACTTATGGAGTGGCTCTCGTGATCTACCGTCTCTACGAGAAGTATCTCCTCCGCGACCTCCGCACGTTCCCGGAGCAGATCTGTTTTATGATCACCGAGCAGGATATGCTCGACGCACCGGGTAACCTCTATCTCGCCGTCCAGTGGTGCCGCGATCTCGGGATTGGAAGCGTCATGTTCCACATCAGCACCGATGATCCTGTACGGCTGGAGCGTTGTCTTTCGCAGATCCGAAGGATCTCCTTGATCGCTCGCCTGACCCTGCATTACCGGGATGGGCAGGAGATCAGCGGGGAGGGTATGGATGTGACGGTGGCGATCGGGAAGAGTGGCCGGGAGGAGATCGCTGACTGCGTGAGGAGGATGGCCGAGGATGGGGTGGATCCGGCATCGGTCGATGAGNGGCTGCTTGAGTCGTATCTCACGTTCAAGTATGAGCCGGATCTGGTCATCAAGACCGGCGCTGACCACCTGACCGATTTTCTCATCTGGCAGTCGGTCTACTCCGAGCTCTTCTTCCTCGACGTGAACTGGGCGCTTCTGCGAAAAGTGGATTTCCTCAGAGCGCTCAGGGATTTCCAGTCCAGAGCGAGGCGGTTTGGGGAGTAGTGATGCCTCCCGGTGCATCGCTACCCGTGCTTCTTGAGGTGCATGCGCTGATCGTAGACGCGGATCGCCCGCAGAAGATCGATCTTTCGGAATGCCGGCCAGTAGGGGGCACAGAAATAGACGGCGGACTCGTGGCCGTTTGCGAGCCAGGGGAGGAAGTTGGATGTCCGGTAGTCGTTGCCGGTGCGGATGATCAGATCGACGGGGGGGATGGGCGCTCCCCGGTTGAGGTGGGTTTCAACGGTCGTGGGGTTGATGATCCCGGGATCGATGAGTCCGGCTTTTACCCCGTCGAGGATCGACCGGGCGGCATGCACGATCTCGTTTCGCCCNCCGTAGGCGAGTGCGACGTTGATGAAGTAGTCAGCGTAGTGTAATGTTGCCGCTTCGGCCGCTTCGATGGTTGCAAGGAGGTCGTCGGGGAGGAGAGAGCGGTCGCCGATCATCTGCACCCGGATATGGTTTCTNTGCACCCGCTCGTCGGTCAGGATTGCCGTGAACTTTTTTTGGAAGAGTGCGAACAGCGATCTCAATTCGTCCTCATCCCGCCGGAAGTTCTCGGTGGAGAAGGTATAGAGCGTGATGTGTCGCACGCCGAGCTCGCACGCCCAGTCGAGGACCTGTTCCGTGGTATCGGCTCCAAGCTCGTGCCCGGCCGCCGTGTCAAGTCCTTGGTTCCTGGCAAATCGGCGGTTCCCGTCCTGGATCACCGCGACGTGCCGGGGGAGATGCCTCACCTGCCACAGAAGGTAGCGCGCGTAGAGGCGTTCGATCGCTGATCGAAGCATCAGAGCGGTGTCACCTCCACCACCATGCCGCCGTTCGGGTACCGTTCGATGACGTACTTCCTGCCCGGCACCCGGTCGGCGTTGTCGGCGAGCATCCACCACGCCGTCTCGACCTTTCCATCGTGAATCTCGTATTCGTCTTCACTGAGATCGTCCAGGAATCCGTCAAGAGGGCCCGCCGGTTCGAGGACTCCGTAGACGATCGTCCCGTCATCTGTCACCTCATCAAACGGACGCGCAGTGTTGGCCGCGATCCGCCTTAGCCGTTCCCTCAGCTGGACNGAGTCTTTGAAGATCGATGTGCAGAAGTGGATCTTGGGGTCGGGGGGGAGCTCTTCTGCCCATTCTCTGGCACCGAGGACGGCGTTATGCAGTCCGTCCTCGAGCTCGAGCCCGCGCTCGCGCATGGCGGCGGCGCAGGTCTCGCCCCACTCGAGTTCGTTGATGTTGAGGAAGTCAAGGAGCGGCAGGGCGGCGGCGAGGTTTCCGATCCCGGGGAGTGATGGAACTTCGATGCCAATCGAAAAACCCATCCGGCGAGCGAGGATGGCTGACCTGGCGTAGTCGGTATCGAGGATCCGTGGCCAGGAGTCGTGGGGCGGGTGGAGTCGGATCTCGTCGACGAGCCCCTGCAGGCGTCTGAGCATGGACTCGTCCGGCGCTAGGCCGGTGTAGAGGTGGATGTGGTGGTCCGGGCCGAACTCNTCCTTGAGGAGTGTGCAGAACTCGACCACACGGTCGAGGACGAGGAGCGGTTCGCCACCGGTGACGCCGGTGCCGAGAGCGCTCATGATCCTGGCCTCCCTGATGATGTCGGAGTGGGTTGTTATGCTTCGATCGTTTGCGANGGTGACGTCCCTGCCCTTCCTCTCGCGCGAGAGCGGNCAGTACCAGCAGGCCCGCCGGCACCTCCCGGTCACGAAGAGGACCATCTTAGCTCCCTCATGGCAGAGGATGCATCCCCGGGAGAGGGTCTTTTTGTCCGGGGATGGACCTGGTTTCTGCGGCATACTCTGCTCCATATATGGGAGGCTGGAGATGAAAAGGTTTGATGGTGAGGGGAGGGGAGGCTGGATGGGGGCGGTTGGGGCATGACGCTGTCTGGTGGCTATCGGTTTTGTGTTTGCCCGATAGATCGCTGATGACAGAAAGCAATAGGTAGATATAGGCTGTACACAGAGAATTACCCTGAGCATGACTCCCTGCCCGCGTGATGACGGTCTTTCTGAGGTTGTCGGTTTTGTGCTTCTCCTCGGCGTGATCGTCGTTGCGCTCTCGGTCTACCAGGTCTATGCGGTCCCGGCGGCGGGGAGAGAGAATGAGATCGCGCACATGAACCATGTGAAGGACCGGTTCGTGGATTATAAGATCAGTCTGGACTCGCTCTGGGTGAATGATCGGAGCGGGGTTCTTCTCTCGATGGCCTTCGATCTCGGGACGGGGGCGCCGACGACCGGGGGCACAGCTCTTATGCTCCCTATCTTTACTCCCGCAGGATCGGGGGGGACGGTCTCGGTGGCGGAAGGCGGGGCGAGGTTGAACGTCACCGTGTGGGAGGAGGGTGAAGACTCAGATCTCATATCAGATCTCCCCCTCGGGAGCTTCACCTACGAGTCCACGAATCATTACTGGGTGGATCAGATCTGGACCTACCAGATGGGTGCGGTCTTCCTCATCCAGGAGGG
>JGI24708J26588_10003149_pt1 | contig 12131 bp, 12 predicted proteins | sample BioPla1DNA2_FD_26588 | JGI IMG/M metagenome (IMG submission 26588) | reverse complement strand
ATAAATGGATATTCAAGTTTTGATAGGACTATTTTTTATAAAGGTATTACAATTAATAGGCAAAAAGGTTAAGGGGGTATGCTGAAGGCCTATATGTATTTGCTCCTTAATTCATCAGACCTTTCCCATATACCCTACATTAATTTTGTCGCTTAAAAATTTATATAGATACTGTTGCTTCAATGGATTAGAGGAATCTACTAAATACATATATATTATGAGATAAAGATGTGAAAAGAAAAAAACAGATTAACTTGACACAAGATAATATGATTAAGTATAAAACACATGTACTCGATATATAGGTATTAATCATGATTGAAAGCCTCCTAAAAATAATGAACACAAATATGCTTACCAATTGCGGTAAGCATATTTTGTTTAAAAAGACTTGAAATTATAAAATATGATTGTTTAAAAGAACTATGTAGAACTTAAATTTTGTCAGGGAATGGAGGAATTGCTATGAATAATAGGATTTTAATAGGCTTAGATAATGGCAATAAGTGTACTAAAACAAGTGAAGGGTATATCAGTGAAACTGGCTTCACGAAGTCAAATGATGAACCAATTTCAGCCAGCAATTTGTTAGTATATGAAGGAAGATTTTATAGTGTAGGAAGTAGTAGATTAAATGTTCAAATGGATAAGACGGTAAATCAGGATGCTTTTATTCTATCATTACCTGCTATAGCAAATGCGATTGATAAAGTAGGGGTAGAAGGTAAGGCGGATGTAATTTTAGGAATAGGACTTCCAATCGTCAACTATGGGACGTTAAAGAAAAAATTTCGTGAGTATTTTATAAGGCAAGATTCAGATTTACCTATAATAAAAAAGATTATCATATTAATATTGTAGATAGTAGAGTATACCCTCAAGGATATGCTTCGTTAATAACAGTGTTCAACAGTTATAAAGGTGTATTGTGCAATGTGATTGATATCGGTGGCTTCACGGTAGATATCTTTAAAGTGGAAAATGGTATCATTAATACAGCATCATGTTTCTCACTGCCTGATGGAATAATAACGCTAATTGCTAAGATACAACAGGAACTTTTAAAATTAAATATAAGACTAACAGAATCTCAAATACAGGATATGGTAATAGGAAGAGAACCAGTTATTTTTGATGCAGATGTTAAGAAGATAATTGAAANTATGACAAAGGAATATGTGGAANATATATTATCAAAGATTGAAGAGTACGGTTTCGANTTTCGNAATCCTAGCATCTTTACAGGTGGAGGAAGTATGATGCTTCAANATTATATTCAAAAGGCTAATAAAGTAAAGTACGCAGATTTTCTGGACCAATTTGCAAATGCCAGAGGATATAAAATCTTATTGCAACAGGAACTAAGTAGGTGGTAATTATGGCTACTAAGCGAATAAACCTTTCGTTTTTAATGGATAGAGAAGAAGATATTAAGGTATATAATATACTCTCTGAGCAAAAATACAAGACAGATTATGTTATTCGTGCAGTTTTAAGGTTTCAGGAAAAAGGAGAATCTATAACAAAGGAAGAAATAAAAGAGGCTATAAAGGAAGCATTACTAGAATATGGTGGAATGCCTAAAGTGAATAATGATACTGAGGATTTAGAAAGGTCAGAGAATCAATTACCTGATAGTATATTCGACATGTTTAATAATCTATAGTTGAAAGAGCAGAGAGTTTATTACTCCCTGCTTTTTAAATTATATAGANGTAGCCTTAACCTTTTTACCTCACCCCTTTGTCCTATTAGAGTTCTATGTGGAACTATATTAAAAATCAAGGTACCAAAAGGAACCTTATCTCTTATTGTTATAAAAATCAAAGTAATGCTTGTGTCCTTTAACATTGGCCCGATATACTATTATGAAAGTATAGGATTTAAATACTGAAGGAGGCATTAAAATGAGTGGAACCGATAATAATAAAGAAATTAAAAAGGGAGTAGAAGCAAAGGTTGGTTCAATATCTTTTCTAGACCTTTTAATGGATAATGAGTTTAATATTAAGGGTAAAGTGATAAGCCAGAAGGAAAAGGAATATATTAATAGAATTGTTGAAGAAATATATAAAATGAACTGGAAACAGGAAGACGCTAGAATTAAAATGATGTTTGATTTATCTTTGCTGATAGATGAAATTAAAAGGATTCAGAGTTTATAATTCCATAGTCACTTTAAACTAACTGTCTGCATTATATTGTAGACAGTTTTCTATATAAAATCGATTTTAGAAATGCTTTCCTTATATAGAAAGATAATAAGAATGAATTATTAGAATCATGTCTTTTTACGCTAGAAGCAAAGCAAATGGGTAGGTTTTATTTGCTTTGGGTAGGAAAAATGGGTTAGAAATGGTTTTGAATAATAGGGATTGAAAAAAGTGATTCTAAAATGATAGAACAGGGGATAGGGCTATGGACTTAAGGATTAGGGGGAGATAGGAACCTTGTGGTAAGAAAATAGGAATTATAAAATATAGTATAATGTAAATAATTACTACACCAATTGCTCTTATCCATTATCTTATTATTCATCTATATTAAAAAACCTTTCAGAAATTAACTGAAAGGCTCTTAATACGTTAGTCCATGTTAGTCGCTTAAGTTTTGGTCGAGATATTCTATCATCTCATTTATGTTTGGGTAAGTTTCATTGAATTGTTCTGGCTTCAGTTCTGGAAATTCTTTTGAGAGTTTCAATAGTAATGCCTTTAATTCTTTTAACAAATCCTTATCGCTGTCATAACGAAACTTGTATACGGTAACAAGAATATCAAAATAATAATCGAGATTTTGATATGTTATAGAGTCTTTACCAAAGCATTTTCTATTACATTTAATAAGTGGTTAATTTCCATTTTTAAATGCTTACTCATAATAACACCTCCAATTGCTTCAAATATCAAATTTGTCTGTATAATTGTAGAAATATTTTTTTAGTACAATATAAAGGTAGTCTTCATCAAGTTCATATTTATCTGCATTTTGTATCCATGCAGGATTTGTAGATATGCTTAGTAAACATTTGGTAAGGTAAAAGATAATAATCTCATCTTCAGATAAATCTTGTTTCTCCATCTTTTCATTAAGACATTTTATTGCGTATCTTGTTATTGTAGCAATAGTTTTTTCGAGTTTTTGGGAATACACTGTGTAATTTAAAGTTTCTTCTAAAGAAATTTCATTAAATTTAGGAATATTAATTGTTAACATACAAATCACCTCCATCAATTGATGTGTGCATATTAGTGGAAGAAGATTTTGTAAATCAAGTCAAATTTCAAAAAGAGAATAAAATAATTAGTTAGTATTCATTTTGCTGAAGATAGTCGATAATCTTGTCAGAGGCTCTTTTTTTAATTTGGCGAGAGTTAGCAGAGGTGATTTTTAATATATCAGCAATTTCTGTATGCGAATATCCTTCTGTAAACAGTTTTAATACTTGCTGTTCTTTATCCGTTAATATCAGATTAATAGTAGATAAAACATTATCTAACTTATCATCATCAATAAGAGTAAACATATTATGCTTATATTGAAATTTGTCAAAGTAATTAGTTAAATCATCTGAATTATATCTATGCCTAATCATATCTATACTAAGTATCTGCATTGCTAAATCCCTTCTGACACATTTATATATGTAACTCCAATATTGGTCGCAAAAACGAATAGTTAAATAGTAGGAGTATTGATTATTATATTTCATTACTGATTTTTCGATTTTATCCAAAGACGTTTTGTTTAGCATTTCCCAAAAGGGATAGATAAGGGAATATTCCCTAGGGTGGCTATCATCAGTGTATCCGTATAGTTGAATATAATCATTCAGATATTTCTCAAAAGCAGATGTTACATCTAACACAGAATATTGGTAGCGTCTGACGCTTAAAGATTTTTGAATTTTAACTAATTTGGAGAACTTCTGGTTTCTAATCTTTTTCGAATAGACCTTTGTTATATCGCCTGTTATGCTCCATTTTAGAAGCGGTTCCATTAAATAATATAATTCAATCAAGATTTCGTTTTGCTGTTGTTTATTTAATCGACTTTTGTCTTTTTGTCCTAATTTATACTTGTACAACAAGTCTTTTACTTTTTCATCATTTACAAATGGCTTTCTCATCATAAGCAATCCTCCAGAATTGTTTTTGACATTTTAGCCATAGGAGGAAGAAAATCAAATTATTAGGCAATAATTTTTTAATGGAAAGTTGAAAAGCAATGTTATGGTCAATATAATGCCTTCAAAATTAAGATGGAGGCGATATACATGAAGAAGAGATTATTTTCATTTGGTAAAGTCAAAGGTATGGAGATGCTAGAAGTTATGAATATGGAAATTATCCATGCGAATTATTCAGGATTACAATATCTTTGGGGACAATATAAGAGAAGTACAAACAGTGTAGTAAAAGAAGAAATTAAAGAGTGCTTTAAAGCATATGCAGGCGATTATATTGTTAGATTTGGAAAATATAAAGGTCATACACTTAAATGCATAGATGAGCGAAATAGAAGTTACTTGGAAAATTACCTTACCCATAATGATAACGAAGAAATTAGAATAATTGTAAAGACATACCTTAAATATAATAAAAAAAAGAAAAACAATAAATACAATAATTTTCAACAGCAGACCTATGTGTATTACAATGAGTTAAAACATAAGATAAATACTAGTTCTCAGTTAAATATAGAGTATGTAATTAAAACCATGGGATATACAATAGAAAGAGGAAAATTTGAGCATTGTCCGTGGGGATGTGATAAGCACAGCAGCAAGTATCAACATGCATTTTTGAAAAAGGGTACAGATGGTTCCTATTTTGTAGGTTGCTTTAAATGTGGAGAAAAGAGAAATTTTATCAAGTTTGTATGTGAAAAAAAAGGATATAGATTCACAGAAGCATTAGAATGGATAGCAGAAGTCTTAGGAGTTGCAGTTGTGAATATCCCTAAGAAAGATGTTGTAGAAATAAAAGAAGATTATATAAATCTAGAGGAAGAAATCATAATAGAGAAGCGAAGTCTTCCAGAGATTAGCCTTGAAGGATTTGGCTTTAATAAAGGGGTATATCCACCTGCGTTTTATAAGAGAGGATTTACCGTAAGGGATGCTGAAGAGATGGAAGTGTATTTCGCTGGGAGAGATTGTACCAATGTCTTTAAAGATAGAATATGTTTCTTGGTTAAAGATTTAGATAATAGGCTTGTGGGTGTTATTGGTAGAAGTAAATATAGTGAGAAAGAACACTATAATTATTGGGCTAAAAGATTAAGATTAGATGGTAATATGAGCAGAGAAGAACAAATAGAGGAAATTAAGAATCAAAACTGTAGTTACAAAAAATACTATAATTTTAATGGATTTAAGTCAGGCCATACTTTATATAATGCCAATAGATTATCAGTTGAAAATAAAGATGAAGTTTTTATTGCAGAAGGTCCATTTGATGTAATGAAGATGGTTCTTAAGCATGGTTACAAAAATACGGTTGGGATGCTTGGCCATTCGTTAAGTCGAGGGCAATTGTATCAATTGTATGAATTATACAAGGATAAAACAGATACTATTAAGGTATATCTACTTGTTGACAATGATGAGGTTGGTTTAAAAAACTTTGAGAAAAATGTAAAGAGTCTTCAGGAGTTAGGGTTCAAGAATATATATAAGATGATTATTGAAGGTGTGAAAGATGCAGGGGAAGCCACAAAGGAACAGGTGGATAAGGCATATAAAAGTGCCCAATTGCAGTCGGTTAGGTATGAGAAAAAAAGAATAGTTATTAAGGATTATGATGCAATCCTAAAAAATAATGTGAAATAAATTAAAAAACTATAAAATTTAAAAAAAGTGTCACATTTTCAATTTTGAGGTTAGTATAATATAAATAGAGGGTATTATAAAGAATGTTAAATACCTTATAAACAATTGAACTTTGAATATATTAAAATACGAACCATTCATTTATTGTTAACCCTTACAAACAGTTGAAAATTGAGGTTTGCTATTACCAAGTTCTTGGGGAATAGCACAATTAATAACGTTAACTTAATTGTTAATCCTTTTTAAACAGTGGTCAAAAAATATCAATGTCTTAAAAACAGAAATGTATATATAGATGTAGCCATCTTATTAAACAATGAATCAAAGATAATTATGTTTAGCAACAATTTGTTGCCATTGTTTATAAGCAATAACAAATATAGTTCAACTGTTTGCAAAAGTAATAACACTATATATATCTAAACTTGAAACTATAAAATATCCCTTTCTATAATGCTAAAAATCATATAGGAGGGATTTTATTATGGATATAAAGGTATTTAAAGTTGCAAAGGACAGTAATATTAATGCTGTATCTGTTGCAATGTTAGAGGAAGTAGTAAATAATGGAGCATGTCACGTTGATGCTATGGGTGTAAATGCAAATTACACACTTGTAAAAGCATTGATACTAGTAACAGACACCCTAGCAAATAATGGATATAAATGTAACTTACAACCTTATTATGTAAACGTGACAGTCAGTGGTTGCGACGATGAGCAGCACATCAAGACGGCTATTCGCTGGACCATTATAGTGAAAAAGTAGATGCTTGTTCATTGAATATTATGTAAATATATGATAATCTAGCAAATATAGTTGTAAGGGACACACCTTATTTATACTGCAAAATAGTATAGGGGAGGTGTGTCTTTTTTGTTTGGACAAAGTGGGTAAAAAGTACTTCCAAATATGAAACTAATACATTGGAGGTACTAAATTGGAAAAAGAGAAAAATGACAAAAATATTATAAGAATAATACTAAATATAAACAAAGAGGTATTGTATAGTAATGTGAACATAAATATGGCCAAAAATTATTTAAAAGTTCTTATATCGTCATATGACTCATTTNATGATATGCCTGTACAATCTTGTTTCAAGAAATATCAGGTAGTAATAGATAGATTTATTCTAAACAACCAAACCTTCTTTTTGATTGTTATCGCTAAGATGGCAGATTGTAATAATTGTGTTAAAGCAATCAGGGATGAAGTAACAGGACTATATAATCGGAATTACCTAGAATTTATTAAAAGGGAAGCCTTACCCATTAATATGGATAAATACTTATCTTTGATACTCATAGATGTAGACAATTTGAAAATGTTAAATGATACGTATGGGCATCTTGCAGGAGATAAGGTTATTAGGATAGTGGGACAAGCGATTAAGAAAGGCATAAGGCAAAAGGATTTAGGAATAAGGTTTGGAGGTGATGAATTTATAATCTTACTTCCTACCAAAGATAAAATGGCGACAGAAAAGGTAGTAACTCGAATTAGAGAGACGATTCATGAGATGGCAAAAAAGCACAAGATAGATATTGAGGTAAGTGTAGGAATTGCATCAAGTAATAATACCTTTAGCATAGAGGAGATGATTAGAATGGCAGATATACAGTTATATGAGCAAAAGATAATAAAGAGAGAACAAAAGAAAGAAGATGAAACAAGTGGCTTGGCAAATGAAATTTTGGAAATAAAGGAAGAATTGAATAAGAAGGTTGTCGAAAATGGAAACAACTTAAGTAGTATAGAAATATTAGATTTAAGCCAAAGATTAGATGACTTAATCGTTAAGTATTTGGAATAGCAGGGTAAAAATATCATTTTGTCGCATGAAAATCGGCAGGAATCCTTAATCCATGAGCCTTATACCCAATTAACTATATACATATATTAGGTGTTAAGGGTTAAGGTATAGTAGGTTAATAGGGATAATAGGAGTAAAGGGGTAAGGAATTAAAAGAATAAAGGCTTAAAGGGTAATTAAACTTGATATAGTTATTAAATTATATATAGAATGCTAAAGTCTAATAGTGGTTTCATTATAGGCTTCATCTTCAAGAACTGTCTGCTTTAATATGTAGGCAGTTTTTTAATGTGATGAAATCAATAAATTAATTAGATAATGCAAAGAAATATTGTGAAAGTAGGGTTAAACCTATGGAGAATCAGACCCTATACTTTTTTATGTGTTATTCTCAGAAATATAGGGAGATATGAAGAATAGACTTAGAGTTTATGATGGTGGTATTGATAGTCATATTCCTAGATTAGACAATATGATGTTTGAAACTGAAGACATGGAAGGTCATGAAGAAATAAGTAATAGCCTTACAGAAGAAGATGATATTAAAAAACATATTCAATGAACTAATTGAATTGGTAGAAGTAGTTTGTATGATGTTTAGGTATATAATCAATTGAATCTTATGATATTATGTCATAAAATATAATAAAGAGCGTACTAAAAAGGGTGGTTATATATATGATTGAAGAATCTAAAGATACAAATAAAACATTAAGTACAGAAGAAATAATTAAGGCTCATAAAAGAGCCATTAAGTTAGTATCTGTAAATTGGAAGGGTAATCAATTAGAAATTCCTGTTTTTTATAGTTTTAAAGCAGCAATTACATATGAAAGGGCATATGAGGAAACTAAAGATTATAGAAAGTCATTCTGTATCATGATTCTTAAAATGATTGATAGTAATAAAAGTTTTGTTTACAAGGAAGATGAATTTCCCATTTTGGAATTAAGTGATATAGATAAATTATCGAATGATGATTTAATAAAGATAGGTAATGAGGTTATAAATAGTTCAGAAGATTTAAAGAAAATTAAATCAGAAAAATCAATAAAAGGCGATAATTTCTTTGAAATTTTCTACGCAATACATAAGACAGAAACTGAGCAATATTCTGAACAAATAAAAAAGAGCCTTCAAAAACTTGAATTAGGTTATAAAAAACAGTTTTCAACATTTCTAGAGGCAACTAAAAAGATGACTGGAATTATTGAAACAATAAAACCTGTTAAGGTTAATGCAATAGAAGCCTATCAAAATATTGTAGGAAATTCTGCATTAGTAGAAACGATTGCCATAGCAAGTAATATAGAGAATTCCATCGGTACACATATAAATATAATTAACCCAATTAACGAAAGTGTGAGCAAGTCAATATATCAAATGCAATCATCATTGGCTTCGATTTCTAGTATGGTTAATCCAGCGATTCAAAATATTTATTCTAGTATAGATAGCATAAGTGATATACTATTGCCAATCAATATGGACTATCTGCAAAGGATAATAGAAACACAAGAATCAGTTAAAAGGTCACTAAATATAAACTTTCAAAATAACATAAAGATATTCACGGAAGGAATAAAAGGCATATTAGGGCCTGAACTCGCAGGCTTTAAGATTAATGAATTACAACAAAACTTAATCAACAATATAACTCCATTTATTCTTTCAGCACAAAAAACCCTTATAGCCAGAAAAAACATAAATAATAATCTAACTAATAGAGCCAAGATTATGTTTCGATATGAATGGTGGCTTATAGATTCACTTCCAATAAGCATAATTAATTATATTTATGATAATGGAGATGATTTAACCAAACAAGATGTGGATGACATAATATGTGAATATTATAAAAACAATGAATACAGTGGATTAGAAAGAATACTAAAGTCATGGAATGAATTGCCTTATTATGCTACAAGAAGGAAACAAATAAGAGATGCATTTTATGCCCATAAATTGGGATTATACTCCTTATCGATTCCAGTATTGGGAATGATGTTAGAGGGAGTTATTAGGGATTTTATGAGTGATACTTATAGTTTAACACATTATAAATTTAGTCCTCTATATAATGGTTTTAAGAAAAAAGCGAAAGAGTTAGATGAATTTATACTAAAATATACATTTAACTGTATAGACTTATTTTATATTAGATATAATCCTCAAAATCCAGATGAAGTAGACGACTTTAGCAGGCATAAAATGTTCCATGGACAGGCTATAAATTATGATAGTGAAGTAAATTCATTAAAACTGATATTATATTTAGATGAACTTTTTCAGATAGAGTCCTATTTAAGAACAGCCTAATTATATAATATAGATAAATAAAAGGTTGACTGATATAATTAAGATAAATATTAATTGTAATAGAAAATTTAATATAGAAGGAGAACTAAAATTGAGTAACTTTCAAGAAAAAATAAACTTTATTTGGAGTATAGCAGAACTACTGAGAGGGCCGTATAAAAAGGAACAATACGGAGATATTATCTTGCCGATGTCCGTACTAAGAAGATTTGATTGTGTTCTTACTGAAACTAAGCAGGAGGTTTTAGATAAATATGAGACATTAAAGAAGTCAGGTCTTCAGAATATGGACCCGGTGCTTAATCGAATATCAAAGCAAGAATTTAACAATACCAGTAAATATGATTTTGATAAGTTGCTTGCTGACCCTGATAATATAGCCAACAATTTGAGAAATTATATTAATGGCTTTTCTAAGAATGCTAGAGAAATTATTGAGCATTTTGATTTTGATAAGCAAATAACTAAACTTAATGATAATAATCTTCTATACCTTATTATATCTGAGTTTAACAAAATTGACTTACATCCAGAGGTGGTTAGTAATACACAGATGGGTTACATATTTGAAGAACTTATTAGAAGATTTAATGAACATGCCGAGGCTGGTGACCACTATACACCTCGTGAAGTTATTAGGCTTATGGTAAATATTCTTCTAAGTGAAGATAATGAAGAATTAACAAGGCCAGGTCTTATAACAACTATATATGANTGTTGTGCTGGAACGGGTGGTATGCTTTCAGTAGCAGAACAATATCTAAGAGAATTAAATCCTGGTATACAGGTTGAATTATATGGACAAGAGATAAATCCTCAGTCCTTTAGTATTTGCAAATCCGACATGCTTATAAAAGGACACAAGGCAGATAATATTATTTTAGGAGATAGTTTTACAGAGGATGGACATAAAGGACAAACCTTTCGCTATATGCTTACCAATCCGCCGTTTGGTGTGGAGTGGAAGAAAGCACAAAAGTTCATAAAAGATGAAAATGAAAGTGAAGGATATGACGGTAGATTTGGTGCAGGACTTCCTAGAATATCTGATGGTTCCTTATTATTCTTACAGCATTTAATATCCAAGATGAAGCAAGATGAAACTGGTAGTCGTATAGCAATTATCTTTAATGGTTCGCCACTATTTACTGGGGATGCAGGTTCTGGGGAATCTGAAATTAGACGCTGGATAATTAAAAATGATATGCTTGAAGGTATTATTGCACTACCTGACCAACTATTTTATAACACAGGTATTTCCACATATATATGGATAGTAACGAATCGTAAAAATGATGACTTAATNAAAGGACCTGTAAGAACAGGAAAAATACAGTTAGTTAATGCAGTAGACTTCTATCAGAAAATGAGAAAGAGCCTTGGAAACAAGAGAAACGAAATTAGTGAAGAACAGATAAAAGAGATTACAAGGATTTATGGTGACTTTAAAGAAAATGAATACTGTAAGATTTTCGATAATGAAGACTTTGGATATCAAAAGATAGTCGTGGAAAGGCCATTAAGACTTAACTTTCAAGTAACGGCAGAAAGAATTAATAATCTATATAATGAAACAGCCTTTAATAATCTTGCAAAATCTAGGAAGAAAGGTGCATCAGGAGCACAAGAAATAGATGAAGGTAAGAAACTTCAGGGACAAATTATAGATGTGTTAAAGACAATGGATGATACTGCTATTTATAAAAATAGAAATACCTTTACTAAGATGCTTAAAAAGGCTTTTAAAGCAGAAGACATCAATCTGAAAAGTCCCTTATTAAAGGCTATATTATCTGCCCTATCTGAAAAAGATGAAACCGCTGATGTCTGTACAGATACTAAAGGTAACCCTGAGCCAGACCCAGACTTGAGGGATACTGAAAACGTACCTCTAAAAGAAGATATACATGAGTACTTTGAACGGGAAGTAAAACCCCACGTGCCTGATGCCTGGATAGACGAAACCAAGACTAAAATCGGATATGAAATACCTTTCACAAGGCATTTTTATAAATATCAGCCCCTAAGACCTTCTGAGGAGATTATGAAAGAAATTATAGAACTGGAAAAGAGTATTTCAGAGAAATTGAAGAAGGTGATGGGTGAATGAGACAGTATAAGAAGTATGAAAGGTATAAGGATACAGGGGTTGAGTGGATAGG
>JGI24708J26588_10003147_pt1 | contig 12134 bp, 9 predicted proteins | sample BioPla1DNA2_FD_26588 | JGI IMG/M metagenome (IMG submission 26588) | reverse complement strand
GCATCCCCACAATGAAATAAAAAGGCTAGCAATAACAAGCCAAAAATCGTTACAAGTCGCATCTCTTTTCCTCCTACTTATTTATTCGAAAAAAGGAAAAGAAAAATCACCAGAATTCTCTGGCGATAAAAGATTATTTATTAGAAATGCAAATTTATCAAATACCTTGGTAAGTTTCAACAAGACTTTGGAGAGCATTTAAAACTTCTTGTTTTTTACGTTCTCTGGCTCCGTGGCGTCGTGAAGTTGGCGGTAAAATCTCATTGATTTCAGTTCCCTCACTAGAGACATAGCCATTTGCAATAGAACGTTCAATAAACTCTTGATATCCCTCCTTAAGCTTTTGAGATATACCAACTTCCTTGATAGAGTTTCTCTTTTCTTGTCTTGCATAGGTATAAAAAGCTTCTAGAATTGTCTTATCATCAGTTAGCACATCTAGATTACTTTCATTAATAAAAGATAAAACTAATTTTTCCTTTGAACGCATATCAATACTTGAACGAATAACACGTCTAATTTCTTCTTTCAATTCTTCCTTAGAAGATGACTCTTTAGACTTTTTAGAAATTAGATTAATGATATAATCTAACGAAATTTCATCTGTTTTAAGTAATTCAATTTCAAATTCAATGTCTGAAAAATCAATACCTGTTTCTGTAGTACCACTTCGACCACCACCATAAGCTTCCTCCCTAATATCTACATAGACACTACGCATATCTTGCATTAATCCAGGAGATAAAAGGCTTCCATTTTCAATAAATTCATCATAATTTCGAAGGATATTTTCCATCTTCAAGACTTCACCAAACAACTGAACAAACTGCTTTTTATCAGCTTCTAAAGTAATTTGTGTTGGGTCAGGATATCTGCCTAAAAGTTCTTGACAAATATCGGAATAGCCTCTAACTTTTTTACCACTTTCCTCATCAACAAAACCATTCATGTAGTCTTGATAACTTTTCTCTAAAATAACATGAATGCTATTAGTATTACCTGTACCATCAGGATCCCCAAAACGTTTAATGGCATCTACAGTCGCTTTTTCTAAATCACGGAAACAAACAATATTCCCAAATGGTTTTTCTTTACTTAAAATCCTATTTGTCCTAGAAAAAGCCTGAATTAATCCATGATAGCGTAAGTTTTTATCTACAAATAAAGTATTCATGGCTGGCGCATCGAATCCTGTTAAAAACATTCCCACAACAATTAACAAATCAATTTCCTTATTCTTCATTCGTTGTGATAAATCTTTATAATAGTTTTGAAAAAGCTTAGACTCAGTTGAAAAACTTGTTTGAAACATGTGGTTATAGTCTGAAATAGCCTTATCTAAAAATTCTTTTGAAGATAATTCCATTGCTGAAGGTTCGAAATCTTCCTCTATAATACTACCGTAGGCTAGCTGCTCTTCATTTGGCGTATAACTAAAAATTGTTGCTATTTTTAATTTTTTATCATCAGGAAGTTTAGCTTGTTGTGCATTTAATTCCTCATAATAAGCTTTTGCAGCCTTAACACTCTGTACTGCAAACATAGCATTAAACCCATTAAGTCTTTTCTTTTTGTATGAATATTGAGTTCTGCGATGTGTTTTATCATCAAAAACTCGTAAAAGATATTCTGAAACCTTTGAAATTCTCTCTGGGTGTAAAAGTAAATTATTTTCGATCTTTTTAAGACGTGATTCATCTGTTTTCTCGTCGCCAACTTCTCTTTCGGCTGTACTAAATTTATTTAGTTCTGGTTTTACATAATTATAATCCACCTTAAATTTCAATACTTTTTGATCTCGAATGGCATCTGTTATAATGTAGGAATGAAGTTGACGCCCAAAAATATCAGCAGTAGTCTGACCAGTCAAAGTATTCTCATCAAAAATTGGAGTCCCTGTAAATCCAAACTGATAATAATTTTTAAAACCACTCCTTATTTTCTTTTGACTATCACCAAATTGTGAGCGGTGACATTCATCGTAAATAAGAACACATTGTTGTTCTAAAACAGGGTGAGTAGGATTAGTCTTTACAAACTCATTTAGCTTTTGTATGGTTGTTACAATAATTTTATTATCATCTTTTTCAATAGAGCGTTTTAGTTCTTTAGTATCTTTACTACCATTAACAGACTCCCTTTGAAATTTCTGATACTCTTTCATTGTCTGATAATCTAAGTCCTTGCGGTCAACTACAAAAAAGACTTTATCAACATAATCTAACTCTGTTGCCAAACGTGCAGCTTTAAAACTTGTTAGTGTTTTACCAGAACCAGTTGTATGCCAAATGTAACCACCACTATCAATTGTTCCATATAAATTATTCTCATGAGCAACATGAATTTGTCGCATAATGCTTTCTACTGCAGCAATCTGATACGGACGCATAACTAATAAGGTATCACTAGCATCAAAAATACAATATTTAGTTAGAATCGATAAAAGAACAGACTTGTTAAGAAAAGTTTGACTAAAATCTTCTAAATCATGTATCACGCGATTTTTTCTGTCTGCCCACTCACAAGTAAACTCAAAATGATTTTTATTTTTGGCCGTCGTATTAGCAAAATATCGTGTATTAGTACCATTTGAAATAACAAATATTTGAGTATATTGAAAAAGTGAATGCTGATTATTAAAGGATTCTTTACTATAGCGATGTATCTGTTCAAAAGCTTCCTTCATTGATACACCACGTTTTTTCAATTCAATCTGTACTAATGGCAAGCCATTAACTAAAATAGTTACATCATAACGATTCCTATGCTTTCCAATTTGTGTAATCTGATTAGCAACTTGAAGTTGGTTACGATGAATATTATTTTTATCAATAATCATAATATTTTTGATACGACCATCATCAAAAATAAAATCATATACATGATTTTCTTGAATTTTCCGAGTCTTTTCAATCATTCCATCACTTACTTTGTCAAGATATTCATCTAAAAAGCGCTGCCATTCACTATCTGAAAATGACATATTATTTAATTCTTGAATTTTTTGACGTAAGTTTGACAATAGCGACTCTGGTGTTTTTCCATCAAAAAAAGTGTATTGTTGACCAGATACTAAATCTGAGATTAATTTCTTCTCCATCTCTGACTCAGTTTGATAAATATCACTGTTATAGCGATCCACTTTGACATATTCTTCAATTATGATACCATTCGTCAGTTCTGCAATAGGCTGTGTTGTATAGTCCATCATTTTTCCTCTCATTTTTATTCTTTAAAAAAGCGAAAATTCTCCAAAAATTGATTGAACACACGCTCCAAAACTTTCTTCTCTTGTTCTGTTAACGGAGTAGGTTCATGCTCAGAGAAAGCACTGTGACTATGTAAATTAATTCTTCTCACATATGGTGCTGATGATTCCATATTACCATCTTCATCATATAAAACAACACACTTAGACCAACTTTCATAGCCTAAAAATGTTGCTGTTTTTTCTAGAAGATTACGCAAAAAATTAAAATGATATTTTTCGACCCTATCCTCATTAATTGCATTTTTTAATTCTTTTACTAACATCAAATGATAACCAAATGGTGAATCGTTTTTCTGTTTCTCTAAAAAATACTTGTCATCAGTTTTCGAAAATAAAAAATTAGAACTTTTACTTTTTAATTCATTGAACAAAACATTAAAAAATAAGGAATGATGAGTCGTAATAACAAACTTTAATCCTGTTCTATTTTTATTACTTTCCTTTACCAAACGTGATATGTCTAGAGCTATATCAATAATTCGACGATCATCCAAAGATGATATAGGATCATCTATAAAAATATACTCTAAATCACGATATTCAGAATCTTCATAATCAACATCACTTCTTTGCTCAATGATAGTTTCTAGTAATGTATAAAAAACAGACCAAATAAAATTACTCTCTTCACCTCTAGAAATTTTAATCCCCTCAGCTGTATTCCCTCGATATGTTCTTGAAAAAGATATTTCACTCATATCACTATTAAAATGAGGCTCTATCTTTTCAACAATACTATCTTTATCATTTAATACATACCCCTGAAATCTATCTACGATAGTACCAATAGCACCTTCTTCAGTTACTACTTTTCTTATCCAATGAGAGTTAGCATTTATAAGTAATTTTCTGTCATTGCCATTTTCTAAATCATTATCCCAAGTAAACAAGTCTTCTGTGAAAGCATTATAGTAAATAATTTTTTTCAAGTCTTGCTCTGAATTATTACTCGGCTGAATTAATTCTTTAAATTCCATAGAAAGTCTTGTTTTACCTGTACCATTGAAAGCATAAATTAATTTAATATTTTTATCAGAGCTTTTAATTTCTTCAGCTACCGTTTTTAAATCTGAAAATTCCACTTTCCTTATCTCCTTGCCCGGCTCTTATTAAAACTAACTTTATTATATCAAAAACCAGTCTCTTTGAGACTGGTAAAGGCAATTAATTAAATTTTAATAGTTTATCTCTAAAATATTCATATTGTTTCTGCCTAAATTCAATTTCTTTTGGAAGACCTTGTGATAAATCATTAATCAATATATCAAATTTATCAAGAATAGAAACAATGGACTTTTGTTTAGTAATAGGTGGTAGAATAAAAATAATGTTTTCCAAGGCACCTTTAGAAAGTCTTGGTATACTAGCTTTTCTGACTTTACCCTTTATACTTTCTTGAATATTCAGAAGCGTATAATACATAAATCTACTTGAAATAAATTTCGTTACGTCCAAGGTGAATACATCATCTGCCGCCCAAAAGTCCAAGTTGCTATAAGCTATCTCTCCAGCCGCACCTGCACAAATCACAAAGGTTGTATCCGCACTTCGATTAAATTCTTGATAATAGCCTAATGGTTTTAAACTATTTTGATAAACTGGATAACCATTATTTTCACTTAATTGACTACGAGTCAACCGTTTACCACGAGATAAATTGATAACAGCACTTAACTTAACTCGTATAGGTCCAAACACCCACTGTAAGAGCCTAATCAGGTCTTGTCTGTACTGTCAGTATACACGCCTTCGGCGGTAAAGGTCAATAGCTTATCCCTAAAATATTCATACTGTTTTTGGCGTAGCTCAATCTCCTTGGGTAGACCAATCTTTAGGTCGTTGCAGACCGTATCGAAGTTATCTAGAACTTTGACAATGCGGGATTGGATATCCTTACTTGGCACTGGTAGTTTATATTGTTCTACCAAACTATTTGAAATCGCTGGATAACTAGCTCCACTTTGGTTTTCTTCAACAAAGTTATTAAAAGCATTAGAGCCAAAAATATGATATATATAATTGGGTAATACCTCATCAGAGGCTCTAAATACATAAAAGCCTGTGCTACAAATTTGATTATCAAATTCGAGAGNTATTTTAGTATATCTCCTCAATGTTGGCCGCGTTGTTCCAAAAATAATATCATTTTCTTTAACAATTTTTTGAGCTCGACTTGGTGCAGTAAGCTTAGTAATTTCTGTCGTTTTCGTAATCTTCTTACTATTTCTATCAACAGACGAGAGATCTATATAAGAAAATTGTTGTTCTCCTTGACTTTTCCAAGAAATATTTTCTGTCGGAAGTGCCACCTCCCCCAACGTCTTCCACTCCACCTGATAAACCTCATCCTCAAACGAAAGTAACTTATCTCGATAAAATGAGTATTGCTTTTGACGTAGGGTCAATTCTGTGGTCAATTCTGTAACATAATCAGTAAATTTGTCAAGTATTTTGACTATTTCTTGCTGAATTTTTAGAGGAGGGATGGGTAGTAACATTTTCGTTAACTTATCAGATTTTAATGCTGGAATCCCTGCACCATATTGAAAATCCATAAGATAGCTTTGATTCATTTTTACAAAATGATAAAGGAATCTATTAGTTATTTGAGTTTCATCAGGAATCAGGTAATAACAATGTGCATTAGCCCAAAATTTAGTCTCTACAAAATTAACAAAACCCGCCGAAGCTCCTCCCTGACTTACAATAATTGTATTAGCTTCCACGTTATAATTATTTGTTCTTCCTGAATAGTTTTTTCCTCCATTGTATGCAGGATAAAAACCATCTTCTGTAAGTAATTTTTTATTAAGTTGCTTACCTTTATTTACAGAACACACCTCACCCAGCTCTCTCCATTCCACACCATTTGGGCAAAGCTCTGCTATTAATTTCTCTATCTCATTCATGTGCTTTCCCTTCCTTGGCTAGATTTTCAATACTTTTAATTTCCTTTAAATAATCTTTTTCAACTTGACTTAGTGTTTGCGATTGATATTTTTGATATTCTGTAGTGACTTTTTCTGACATTTTTTCACGTGAAATTTTTCCGTTATCTTTTAGAACGTCTTCACCAGTTGCTGCCAAAATATTATCAACATGCGTTACCCAATCTTTCATGGTCATAACCACTTCTCGCTCTGCTTGCCTTTCAGCAAAGTCTAAATATCCTGATACTAACTGATTTAATCCTCGTAGTTCTTTTTCTGTTAAATAATTCTTTGCCACTTTAGCTTCATTAAGAGTAGGTAAATCCCCTTTAAATGTGGTTAACCCCATAAACTCTTTATTACTATCTACACGATTATAAATTAATTCACTAGCTGTACTATGATGAATAGCATAGTGCATCTTATTCTGTACTGTTGCAAAAAAATGCTTTGCCTCAAGACTATTTGGATTGTAATCACTTGAAGTTGCAAATAAATCTAAAACTTGACGATAAAAGACTTTTTCACTTGAACGAATGTCACGAATACGTTCAAGAAGTTCTTTAAAGTAAGACCCTCCACCTAGATTTTTCAATCGTTCATCATCCATAGCAAATCCCTTGATGAGATACTCTTTAAGGACTGTTGAAGCATATTGACGGAACTGAACACCACGAGGAGATCGTACACGATAGCCAATAGCTAAAATCATGTCAAGATTATAATATGCGACCTTACGCCTAACCTGTCTACTTCCTTCATGCTGAACTGTCAACTGATAGTTGACAGTTGCCTCTTCGTTCAACTCTTCATCTTCAAAAATTGCTTTAATATGCTTACTAATATTCTGTTTAGAGGTCTGAAACAACTCCGCAAGTTCCTGTTGATTTAGCCACACCGTTCCATTATTTAAGTGAAGTTCTATAGATGCTTTACCATCATCCGTATTGTAAATAATTACATCATTAGTCATTTACTTAGCTCCTCAACGATTTTATCAATTTCAGATCGTAAGATATCAATTTTTTTAACCGTTACGTTAATTTCTTTATTTAATTTCTCAATATCAATTTTTTCTCGTGTATCTTCTTTTTCAACGTAAACTGAAACAGAAAGATTATAATCATTATCAGCTATCTTTGAATTATCAATTAGAGCTGCCTGGTAGTCTACATCTTCTGCCTTAGTAAATAAATCAATGATAGTCGATATGTTGTCTTCTGAAAGAATATTATTGTTTGTTTCTTTCTTATAAAATTGACTAGCATCAATAAAAAGCGTTTTATCTTGAAACTTATTTTTAGCTAGAACTAAAATATATGTTGCAATACTGGTTCCAAAGAAAAGATTATCTGGTAAAGCAATTACCGCCTCAACAAAGTTGTTATCTACTAAGTATTGACGAATAGTTTTCTCAGCACCACCTCGATAAAAAATCCCTGGGAAACAAACAATAGCCGCTCGACCTTTATTAGATAAGTGATTAAGACTATGCATGATAAAGGCAAAATCAGCTTTAGATTTAGGGGCTAATTTCCCAGCGGGAGCAAAACGTTCATCATTAATTAAAGTAGGATCTGCATCACCTACCCATTTGATAGAATATGGTGGGTTAGACACAATAGCATCAAAAGGACGCTCATCCATATGCTTAGGTTCTAATAAAGTATCACCTCTTCGAATATCAAAATGATTATAATTAATATTATGAAGAAACATATTCATACGAGCCAGATTATAATTGGTCATGTTAATTTCTTGTCCAAAAAAGCCTTCTTCAAGGATGTGATCCTCAAACTGTTTTTTCATTTGAAGTAAAAGTGAACCTGAACCACATGTAGGATCATAGACTTTATTAATTTTTTCTTTTCCAACCATAACTAACCTAGCTAAAAGTTTTGATACCGTTTGAGGGGTGAAGAATTCCCCTCCACTTTTTCCAGCATTAGAAGCGTAGTTTGAAATAAGAAATTCATAAGCATCACCAAAAGCATCAATATCATTTTCCTCAAAATTACCAAAATTAATTTCAGCAATTCCTTTTAAAATAGATGCTAAGCGTCTATTCTTTTCAGTTACAGTACCTCCAAGACGATTTGATGTTGTGTCTAAATCATCAAAAAGTCCTTTTATATCATTTTCTGATGGATGCCCAATAGATGAAGATTCTATTTCCTTAAAAATATCTGCTAAATCAGTATTCAAATTTTCATTTGATTCAGCTGTTTTTATAACATTTTCAAATAACTGTGATGGTAATATAAAAAATCCTTTTTCATCAACAGTTCCAGGTTTAAAATCTTCTAATGCTTCATCATCACTTAAATCGGCATATCTAAATTCCTCGTCACCAGCTTCATGCTCAGCCCTATCAAAATAGTCTGAAATATTTTCTGAGATAAATCGGTAAAATAAAATACCTAATATATATTGTTTAAAATCCCAGCCATCAACTGCACCTCGAACTTCGTCAGCTATCGCCCAAATACGACGATGTAACTCTGCTCTTTGTTGTTGTTCTTTAGCCATACTATTCCTCTTCTATGCATACTTTATCCTATTATTTTACCATAAATCAATAACAGATAACATAAAATAACATTCATAATATTGGGCTAATAAAGACTTTAATAGCTTACTTTATCATTATTAAAATCAAATTCTTAGTTTATTTATTCAAAAAACCTCCCGAAAAATTTCGGGAGGTTGTGTTAACAGCTTAAAGGTTAGATTAGTCCATGACAATCATTGATTTGATTGCTTTGCGGTCTTGCATGTCTTTGTAGGCTTGGTTGATGTCGTCCAAGCGATAAGTGTTTGTAAAGACGCGACCTGGGTTGATGTCACCGTCAAGGACTGCTTTAAGAAGGAGTTGTTTGTCGTAGGTAGTGACAGAAGCTGAACCGCCTCCGACAGTAATGTTTTGTGCAAATGTTGAACCTAGCGGACGATTATTGTAATGAGGAACACCAACAAATCCAACACGCCCGCCATTGTGGATAACACCAAGTGCTTGCTCGATAGCGGCTTCTGTACCGACACACTCAAGAGCAGCGTCAGCTCCTCCGCCGAGAATTTGACGAACCTTAGCAATGCCTTCTTCACCGCGTTCAGCAACGACAGCGGTAGCTCCTGAAGCAAGCGCCATTTGTTGACGGTCTTCGTGTCGGCTCATCAAGACAATCTGAGAAGCTCCGCGCATTTTCGCCGCAATAACAGCACATTGTCCAACCGCTCCATCACCGATAACAACGACTTTGTCACCGCGTTTGACGTCAGCAACACGCGCAGCATGGTAACCTGTTGGCATAACATCAGCCAAAGCAAGAAGTGATTTCATCATACCTTCTGAATAATCAGATGGTTGTCCAGGGATTTTAATCAAAGCCCAGTTAGCATAGTGGAAGCGAACATATTCTGCTTGGAAACCAGAAGACCAGTTGCTATAACCTGGGTGGTTATCACACGTTCCGTCAAAACCAGCACGGCAAGCATCACATTCCCCACAACCGTGAGTAAATGGCACGATGACAAAATCACCAGGTTGTACGGTCGTAATGGCAGAACCAACTTCTTCAACGATACCAAGAGCCTCGTGACCTGAGTTTTCAGAATGTGCAGCTTTTTCATCACCATTAGCATAAGACCAAAGGTCAGAACCGCAGACACATGCTCGAACAACCTTGATAATAACATCATCGTCAGCTTGTAAAGTTGGCTTAGCCACTTCTTCAACAGTCATCAGACCAGCTTTTTCAAAAATAGCAGATTTCATAAATAAGATACCGAGCCCGTATACGACAAAGTAAAAATAGGAAATCGACCGATGATGCTTGCATCTAGGAAGATTTAGCTTTTTTTACACAGTCGGTAGGGCGGGTTCAATTATCATCAAACATGATGAACTGAACCTCTCCTTTCTACTTTTTTAGCAAATGATAAGATAATAAATGTTAGAGTTCCATCTCTTAACACACTCATTATATTCCTTGAAGTCTACTCCAAGTCAAGGACAAAATTACTTTATCAAAAAAAGTCAGGGTTACCCCTGACCTTAATTGATTAGCTCAATTCAGCAACGATTGCTTTGATTTGGTCTTTAGTGTGAACACCAGCAACTTGTTTCACAACTTCACCATCTTTTTTGAAAAGCAATGTTGGAATTGACATGATACCAAATTTTTGAGCTGTTTCTGGATTTTCGTCAACATCGATTTTAACGATTTTAAGTTCGTCTTCGTCCATTTCTTCTGACAATTGTTCCAAGATTGGAGCTTGCATCATACATGGACCGCACCAAGTTGCCCAAAAGTCAACGAGGACAAGACCTTCATTTGTTTCTGCTTCGAATGTAGCATCAGTAATATTGTGTGCCATAATATAATTACCTTGAACTCCCAGATGAGCTGACTTGTTTTTTCAATAAAAAACGGATACGAATCAGCCTAGCATCCCAAAGTTCTTTTTCCTTTTCTATTAGTTTATGAGCCTATTTTACGGGAAATTTACCATTTTGACAACTAATTGCTACGGAATTTTCTTTTTTTGGAAAAATTCTCATTTTCCCCCTATTCTGGCTCATGTGCTATAATAAAATTATCATTACTCAGAGGAATCCTATGAAAAATTACGCTGATTTTTATGCCAAAATAACTGACCCAATCCGAAAAAATCCAGGCGCTGTCCACAGTTTGAAACTTATCAACAGACTATTAACAGCAGTCATGTATCTAGTCTATCCGCTACTGCTTGTTTACCTTTTTTTCAAACAGCAAAGCCAACTTATCCCAGCCATCTTTATCCCCGGAGTGTCGTTTATCCTTGTATCCTTGATGCGAAAGATGATTAACGCACCACGTCCTTACGAGGCTTGGCAGATTAATCCCCTCATCAAAAAAGACACCAAAGGTCAATCCATGCCAAGTCGCCATGTCTTTTCAGCAACAATTATCAGCATGGCTGTTTTGCGACTAAATCCGATTTTAGGAATTCTTTTTCTTGTTTTATCGCTAGTTATCGCTATTTGCCGTGTCATTGGTGGAGTTCACTACCCGCATGATGTTGCAGCTGGTTGTCTTATTGGTATTATCTGTGGATTATTACTTTTTCTTTTTTAGTTATCAACATCAAATCCCCAACTCAATCGAGCTGGGGATTTTTTATCATTTCTTCAAAAGATTTTCCACTTAGTTTTCAACAGGATGCAAATTTTTAAGCGACAAATCAAGAATCTTCGCTGAATGCGTAATCGCTCCGCTTGACACATATTGAACTGCCAAATCTGTATAAGAAGCAAGATTTTCTCGAGTGACATTTCCTGAAATTTCGATTTCAGCTCTGCCATCAATCAAAGCTATCGCTTCTTTCATAACATCGTGTTCCATATTATCAAGCATAATGATATCAGCTCCAGCTTCAACCGCTTCTTTAACCATATCAAGTGTTTCCACTTCGATTTCGATTTTACGGACAGATGGTGCATAAGCTTTAGCAGCAAGAACTGCCTCTTTAACACCGCCAGCAGCACCGATGTGATTATCTTTTAGCAAAACACCGTCTGATAAGTTGTAACGGTGGTTTTTACCGCCACCAACTTTAACAGCATATTTTTCAAAAATACGGTTATTTGGCGTTGTTTTACGTGAATCAAGCAACGTAATCGGGCTATCTTTTAAAAGCTCTGCCATTTCATGCGTGTAAGTCGCAATCCCACTCATGCGTTGAAGATAGTTGAGTGCAGTGCGTTCTCCTGAAAGAAGGACACGAATATCACCACGAACAGTTCCCAATTTTTGACCTGCTTTTACAGCTTCACCGTCTTTGACCAAAACATCGAACTTCGTTTGTGGGTCAAGTAAGTAAAACACGCGCTCAAAAACTGGTAAACCACAGATAATCCCGTCTTCTTTACAAATCAAATCTACTTGACCAGC
>JGI24708J26588_10003146_pt1 | contig 12134 bp, 13 predicted proteins | sample BioPla1DNA2_FD_26588 | JGI IMG/M metagenome (IMG submission 26588) | reverse complement strand
TTTTGGAGAACACGCCGGGAATTGCTTGTAATTCCAAAAAATTGGTTTTCAGAGACCGAGTTTTATGGTAAAGTGAGGCGGGAAAGAGGGAATGGTTATTATGAAAAAGAAACATATTCGTACATTGAGTGGTATGGCTTTACGTGACACACTGAAAACAGGCGGTTGCGGAGAGTGTCAAACATCGTGTCAGTCAGCGTGTAAGACGTCTGTTACAGTGGGTAACCAAGCCTGTGAGCGGTAGGCATTGGAGGCTCGGAGCCTAGGAGGTAGTTTGTTGTTTGACAAGACTTGTGTCCATATATTTAGTCAAGGCGGGCAACATTTAGTCATCGATGGCAACTCAGGCGCAGTGCATGTGGTGGATTCTGAGGTCATGGACTTGATTGGTGAAATATGTGTCCGTGACGACATTCNGAACCAGGCAGATTTGGAGCAGTTTCTTGGCTCTGCGCAGGCTGCGATCGGTGAAGAGATTCTGTCCTTAGTAGAAGAGGGTTTACTTTTTAGTCCAGATCTAACTGAGGTACCCCCGCGACCTGAGACNATTGTGAAGGCTCTCTGCTTAAATGTGGCCCACGATTGTAATTTGCGTTGCGATTATTGTTTCGCCTCCACAGGTGACTTTAAGGGTACCAGAGAGCTGATGTCACATGATGTGGCTAAAGCGGCAGTGGATTTTCTCCTCAAGAACTCCAAACATCGTAGACAATTGGANATTGACTTTTTTGGGGGAGAGCCCTTGATGAACTGGGACGTTGTTCGCCAGACTGTGGAATATGCGAAGGCGGAAGCAGCCAAACTTAGCAAGAGCTTTCGCTTTACCATTACAACCAATGGGCTTGGCTTAACGCCTGAGATCGAAGCGTTCATGAACGAACATATGTATAATGTGGTCTTAAGCATTGACGGACGCCCGGAAGTGAATGATCGGGTGAGACGGACTGTTTCTGGTAATGGCTCCGTCTATCAGTTGATCATACCTAAGTTCCAGAGACTTGTGGAAAACAGAGGCGACAAAAGCTATTATGTCCGTGGGACCTTTACCTCCCACAATCTAGACTTTTCCCAGGATGTGGCACATCTCCATGATCTTGGTTTTGAGCAGATTTCCATGGAACCGGTTGTGGCCGATGCCAAGGAAGCGTATGCCCTGCGTCCAGAGGATCTACCTAGGGTCTTAGAGGAATATGAACGCCTCGCCGAACTTTACTTAGAGCGGCAGNGCGAGGGAGACGCATTTAATTTCTTTCACTTTAATGTGGATTTACAAAATGGCCCTTGTCTTTATAAGCGCATTAGCGGCTGTGGCGCGGGCTATGAGTATCTAGCCGTTGCTCCNTCGGGAGAAATCTTCCCCTGTCACCAGTTCGTTGGTGAGTCGGATTATGTCTTAGGTACTGTGTGGACAGGCCTGCAAAAGACAGAACTATCCGATGCCTTTAAGGATTCTCATGTGCTCAATAAACCGATTTGCCGGTCTTGCTGGGCGAAGTATTTTTGTAGCGGTGGCTGCGAGAAGCATAACATGCAGCAATCTGGTAGTGGAGAAGTACCCGACGAAATGGCTTGCGAGATGCAAAAGAAGCGCTTAGAGTGTTCCTTTTATATTCAAGCTGTTCTTTCTGATAGTCAACCATAAAGATATGATACAGATGCGATGAGGGATAAGCCGTATATGGGCACTTGGCTTGTTCGGAGAGAGTAGTGCAACCGGCTGAACTTTGTTTTAGCCGGTTTTTTGCTAGGAAGGTGGAGTTTAGGTGCGCAAACGTCTCGGCGATATTCTACAGGATCAGGGATTGCTATCCGATGAGCAATTGGCGGTAGCCCTGGAGGAGCAAAGAAAGACCGGCCACCGCTTGGGAGATGCCTTGGTTACCTTAGGTTTTGTTACGTCCAGTCAAGTGGCGGACGCTTTAAGTGAGCACTTGAAGATCGAAAGGGTCAATTTAGATCGGCGTTATTTGGAACCAGAGATCGTGGACTTAATTCCCGCATCGGTTGTGATCTCCAAGCATGTCTTGCCCATTGAGATGCAAGACGGAGTGTTGATTATGGCCATGGCGGATCCTTTGGATATTAATATTATGGACGATCTGCAAAGGCTCACAGGGAAGATTATCAGTCCTGTTGTGGCCACCGAAGAGGAGATCGAAGACGCGTTCCAAAGGACTCGCAATATTGCCCAAAGCGCCAAAGAATTGATCTCCCGTTACGAGGACGATGAAGAAACGAAAGAACCAGAGCAAGTGGAGTACCTCGGGGACGCTCCTGGGGTACGGCTGACCAATCTCATTTTAGAACAGGCCATTACCCAAAAGGCAAGCGATATCCACCTAGAACCCCACGAAAATGGTATGCGGGTGCGTTATCGGATTGACGGGCTTTTAAAGGACATAATGGATATTCCCCGCCATCTGCGGGGTGATGTGAGTTCCCGAATTAAGATCATGGGTGGCCTGGATATTACCGAACGCCGCAAGCCCCAAGACGGCAGAATTCAAATTACATTAGCCAGTCAAGAAGTGGATATGCGAATTTCTTCTCTACCGACAGTCTATGGGGAGAAGATTGTCGCCAGGCTCTTACATAAATCCAGTAGCCTCTTGGATCTAGAGGACTTTGGGTTTTCCCTGGATAACCTTTGGAAAATTGAACGGATGCTGCAGCTGAACCAGGGTCTACTCTTGGTCACAGGACCAACGGGAAGTGGTAAGTCGACGTCCCTTTACGCCTTCTTGCACAAGCTAAATTCACCGGAGAAGAATATTGTCACAGTAGAAGACCCGGTGGAATATCGCTTGAATGGGATCAATCAAGTGCAAGTGAACCCCAAAGTTGGTTTGACCTTTGCCACAGGTCTCCGTACAGTATTGCGCCAAGATCCTGATGTAATCATGGTGGGAGAGATTCGAGATGAAGAAACAGGTGACATCGCGGTTCGTTCAGCTCTCACCGGNCACTTAGTCCTTTCCACTTTGCATACCAATAACGCGGTGGCCACCATTTCACGTCTGGTAAACATGGGCCTGGAGTCTTATATCTTAAGCTCCACCATTATCGGGATCGTAGCCCAACGTCTCGTTAGGACCATCTGCACCGATTGCAAAGTCGAAGAAGCGTTTACGGATCGTCTCTTAACCCGATATATTGAGTCTTTAGGTCTGACCCCGCCTAGCACGGCTTTTCATGGGAAGGGTTGTCCACTCTGTAATTATACCGGCTACCGGGGACGGACCGCGATTGCGGAAGTCTTGGTATTTAATAAGGAAATGCGCCAGGCGGTGGAAGCGGAGGTTAGTGAATCAGAACTTCTAGAGATCGCTTTACGCTCTGGTATGACGACTTTACAGCATGATGCTGTGAATAAACTCATCGGGGGAATCACAACCGCCGAAGAGATTATCCGGACAGTCTATAGTGTGGATATGGAGGGGGATGTATGAGCGTAGCTGGGGGAATTACTGAACTAGTGCGCCGAGCGATTGAAGAGAAGGCATCGGATTTGCACCTATCGGCTGGTGTTCCACCAGTAATCCGGGTTTTCGGGACCATCAGGCCTCTCGCGGGTTATGAGCGGTTGATGCCGACCCAAATTGAGAAGCTTGTGTATCCTATTGTAACCGAGAACCAGCTCGAGGTACTCGAGGCTGAGGGAGAAATTGATTTTTCCTATGGGTTAAAAGGTATTGGCCGTTTCCGCTGTAACCTCTCCCGGCAGCGGGGTTCCTTAACCCTGGCCATGCGGGTGATTAGTCCAGAGATTAAGCCTTTGGAAGAACTTGGCTTACCCGAGATTCTCCACGATTTGGCCCATCTCAAGGATGGTTTGGTCTTGGTCACTGGTCCAACGGGGAGTGGGAAATCAACCACCCTGGCCTCCATGATCGATATTATTAACCGNGAGCGCAAGGGTGTGATCATTACCCTAGAAGATCCTATTGAGTTTCTTCATCAGCATAAGGGCTGTGTGGTGAACCAGAGGGAAGTGGGAATTGATACAAAATCCTTTGCCAATGGACTTCGCTCTGCCCTGCGTTCCGATCCAGACGTGATCTTAGTGGGTGAAATGCGGGATCTAGAGACCATATCGATTGCACTGACCGCGGCGGAGACGGGACACTTAGTTCTTTCGACTTTGCACACCAAGGGTGCGGCGAAGACGATTGATCGAATCATTGACGTCTTTCCCCCAGAGAGCCAACAGCAGATTAGGGTGCAGCTCAGCACCGTTTTGGAGGCCGTAGTCTCGCAACAGCTCTTCCCGGCCAAAGATGGTCGTGGTATGGTGCCCGCGGTTGAAGTGATGCTGGGGACCGCGGCGATTCGCAATATGATTCGGGAAGAGAAAACGCATCAAATTCCGTCTATGATAGAAACCGGAACCCGTTTTGGCATGCGATCGATGCAGGCATCTATGGAAGAGTTGATTCGAAATGATCTGATCGATGCTACCGTGACCTTAGATAGCAATAGTTATCTCTAGTGGAGGTGGAGCTATGATCCGTTTTGCTTATACAGGGCGGAGCCAGACGGGACAAGCTGTGAAAGGCTTTGTTGAGGCGGAAAATGAAGTTGAAGCCCGCAAGCAACTTCGAGAAAGTGGCCATTACATCACGTCCTTAAAGGTTGCAACAACATCGAAGCCACTATTTCAAAAGACGCCCCGCGTCAAAGCAAAGGACCTGGCCATCTTCTGTCGGCAATTCGCAATTATGCTCGGGACCGGTCTTACCCTTGTGAATTCTTTGGAGTTATTAGAGGCGCAGGCCACGGACAAAGCTTTTGCACACGTTCTCAGGGAAATCAGGCTCGATGTATCAAGCGGTGTTGGCTTTACTAGAGCCATAGAAAAGCATGCGAAAATGTTCCCCACTGTCTTTGTAAGTCTCGTAGAAGCAGGAGAGATCACTGGTGCTCTCCCAGAGGTATTAGATCGCCTTGCCATCTACTACGAACGAGAAGACGAGTTGGCTAAGAAAATCGCCGAAGCGTTGATGTACCCAGGAATTATTACTGCTGTCTCATTTCTGATGGTCTTGCTTTTGCTCTTCGTCGTCTTGCCAAGCCTGGTCAGCACTTTTGCGGGCTTTGGGGTGGAAACGCCAGCTATTACCCAGAACGTCCTTGATGCACGGGATTGGATCCTAGCTAACTGGTACATTATCGCTGGTGTTATTCTCATAGTGGTTCTGGGTTACCGGTACTTTGTCAGTACCACGGGTGGTAGGATGATCAGGGACAGGATCAAGCTGAAGTTTCCCATTCTCGGCGGCATTCAACAAATGGTTGTCTTCTCGCGTTTTTGCCGTACGTTGAGCCTCTTGTTAAGAAGTGGAATTGCCATGATCCAGTCTTTGCAGATCTTAGAGCGGCTTATGGATAATGTCGTAGTCCAAAGGGCATTAGCCGGAGCTAGATTAGGTGTGGAGCGGGGACAAGGTCTCAGTGAACCCCTGGGCGAATATAAAGTGTTTCCCATCATGCTGGTTCAGATGGTGGCAGTAGGAGAGGAAACGGGTAGTTTGGAGACTGTCTTAATCCAATTAGCCGATTATTATGATCGGGAAGTGAATTTCTTGGTAGCGAGCTTTACCAAACTTATAGAACCCGTAGTGATGATTATTTTAGCTGTCGTTGTGTTGTTCATTCTCATCTCAGTTTATCTACCCATGATGCAGATGGTTACATCAATAAGTTAGGGACGTGGTTAAGATGCCGCGCAGTCATTTGGGACTGGATATCGACTTCTCAGGACTTAAGGTAGCAGAGACCGTTTACAGGGGACGCCAGAAGATTGTAACGAAAGTGGCCGAGCAGGCTCTTCCCGCCGGCGTGGTAGTAGACGGTAGGATTATGCAGAGTCAATTGCTTGCTCAGGAGCTCAAGAGCTTCTTGTCGAAGCAAGATTTCCAGGCGGACTCTGCTACCTTGGGTCTACGCAGTGCTTGGATAACGGTGAAGACGCATCGTTTTCCCATAATGCGCCCCCGTGAACTGGATAAAGCCTTAGAGTTTGAAATCCCGGAGTTAGTAACATTTCCGATTCTTTCATTGAAAGATGTTGCCTACGACTACTTTGTAAATAACCGNACNGACCATGAAATCGAAGTGGTGGTTGTTGCTTGTCCTCGCCAACATCTTCAGCCGTATATTGAGCTTATGCATGAGGTTGGTTTGACACTAGAGGGAATTGATGTTCCTGCTTTTGGCTGGCAAGAACTCCTNCCTGATGGCAACAACCGCTGTTTCATCGAAGTAAGCCAAGAACAAACAACGATTCAGATCAACTTAAACGGTTTTTTTAAGGTGTTGAGGGTGGTTCCCGTTGGTGCTTTGCATTTTCGCAAATCAATAGGTGATGCGTTTAGTGTCTCAGCCGAGGAAGCACAGCAGTTGATGCACAGTAAGGATCTTGATTACCTTCTGATGAAAGGCGAGGGTTCAGAACGGGCTCTGCGAGCCACCACTCAGCAGTTTTTAGGTTCTATCCTGCAAACTCTAGACTTCGTTCGAGCCGAACTACGGGCGTCGAGTTTCCGCTCTATGCTTGAGGANATTGTGTTTCTCGGTGATCTAGCGGACGTGGCAGGGGTTGCCATGATGCTCCAGGAGGAGATCGATCTTACGGTGCGCACCTTGGCGGATGTGAGCGATCTGCAGATAGGATTTAGCTTTGATCGGCCAGGGCGTCTCAACTCCTATGGATCGGCAATTACCCTAGGTCTGAGGGGGTTAGATTCATGAAGATAAATTTGTTGCCCAAGGATGAACGTCCTTTGCGACAATCCCAAGTGCGTTGGGAGTTTGTCATCGGCTTAGTTGGAGTTTTACTCCTGGGAGTGGTGAGCATGCTCTCGGTAGCAGCAAAGCTGGAGGTCGCGAGTCTAATTCAGCAAGAAGAGGCGGCTTTGGCTCGAGAGGCAAGGCTCTTAGCAGAGGTCCGGGTGGTTAATGAGATTCGCAAAGAGCTCCAGGATGTAGGGGCACAAGAAGAATTGATCCAGAGTTTGTTTGTTTCGAATGCGACATTTGCCACTGCAATACCTACGTTAAGTAATCATGGCTTTCCGGGCTTATGGATCGAAACTCTCCAAGGGACCGAATCAGGGCTAGAAGTGCACGGTTACACCGAAGATATGACCAGCTTATCACGGTATCTGTATTTCTTAGGCGAACGTAGCGAAGAGGTCCAGATAGGGTCGATTACTACGGCGGGAAATACAGGGTTTCGCATGTTTAGACTGGTGATAAGGGGAGGACAGGCTCATGGATCGCTTGCGTCTGATTAAAGAAAAACTTACATGGTCCGTTGTGGTCGCTGCACTCTTTTACTTAGGGGCTGCGGTGATCCTTATGGCTGTGCTCGTACCCAGTCGTAATCAAGTCGCGGAACTAGGTAATCGTATCGAGCAGCTTGCCCGGCAGGAGGAGGAGCTGAACGCGATCGTGGCTCAGAAGGCAAACCTTGAGGCAGAGGTTGTAGAAGCCAGAATGCGTTTGACCGCTCTAGGCGAGGATATCCCTTCCCAATACGATTTCCCCAGGGTGCAGGATGTCTTGGCTAGCCTCAGTGAGTATTACGGCTTGACGATGAATTCTTCCGATCATGTACCAATGCAGGCCAAACCAGGCGATGTCGAGGGTGTGATCCCTCTCACACTGACACTCCAAGGTGATGGCATGCTCCTCTCCTATGTGAAGCACATGCAAGAGAGTTTACCCACCTTGCGCTTAAAAGAAGTGATTGTGACCTATATTGGCGAGGGCCAGTTTGAACTTCGTTTGGCAGCAGATTTACACGTTTTGATCCTAGAACACGCCGCCTTATCGCACTGGATCGTTCCCTTGCTAGATTCGACACATGAAGTATACCTGTCTGCTCGTTCCTTTGGACTTTCCTTTAACACCGTTGCCAAATTTCTTGACGAGAGAGTCCAAGTATTGGGTGTAGTAGTGACCGAAGAAGAAGGAAGGGTGCTTCTTTCGAAAGATGGTACCCGGAGCTGGTACAGAGCTGGAGATAGACTGGATGAGGCCGTTGTGAGCAGTGTCGTTTCGAATGGGGTCTGGCTCAATGTCGATGGTGTGCAGTTAAAATTAGAGGTGGGGAGTTGATTGAATGAAGTTTGAGTGGACGTTGGCTTTTACCCTGTGTTTGCTTTTGGTGATGGCGAGTATCCCAGCACCGGCTTTAGCCAATCAGGTTGTAAACATGGAATTTCAACAGGCTCCGCTGGTGGACGTCTTTCAGATTCTTGGTCAACTAGGTGGTTACAATGTCCTAGTGGATCCATCTGTTTCGGGGCAAGTGAGCTTTAGTCTCAAGGANCTTAGTGTAGAAGAGGCTTTGGACTTGGTGACCCGAACTACTGGATATCGCTACCAGATTATTGGAAATACGATGGTGGTAGCAAGTCAACAGCGACTAAAAAGTGAGTTTGGCACCGAGAGGTTTGCCTTTGTCGTTGTGGAACATGTACCGGTGGAATCGGCCCAGCGGCTGGTCACTCTTCTGGTTCCTGGCTTAAAGAGCTACATAGATGCAAACTTGGATCTGCTAGTGATTTCCGGTTTTGATTCTGATGTAGACCAGGCTCTGCAGGTGATTCAACAATATGACAGGAAAGTGTTTGCTCCGGTAACGCCCGCAACGGCTGTGCCCAGCACACCCGATGTGCCTGTAACGCAGCAGAGTGCTCCCGTTTNTTATGGTGATGGAGTGCATATCACTGGATTGTTACTGCAGTCTTTCCCAGAACTTGAGTTCAAATGGGAAGAACGGACCCACACAATCCAAGCCGAGGCTTTGGACGAAGAGTGGCAGCAGGTGAAGGCTTTTATTAGACAGTATGACATTCCTGTGTTCTCTGTTAAGGGCATCTTAGGCAGCGGTGATGAGACCTTTGTCTTGATTGAGCATCAAGGAACAACCACATTACTAAAACCAGGTGATGTTTTAAACGATTGGACAATGACTTCAGTTGAGAATGGTGTTGTGGAATTTGCTTTGGCGGATCGAACCTTCACCATCAAAATGGGGAGGTAGCTCATGGCTATCTACAAGAAATCATGTCTTTTACTTAGCTTGATGCTTGTTGCCTTGCTGGTTAGCTCGGTCAGTTTGGCCAGCGAGTTGGATTTGCAGTTTGACGATGTTCCTTTTGCCCAGATTTATCGAATGATCGGTGAAAGCCAGGGTTTGAATGTGCTCGTGGATCCTTCAGTGCAGGGACGGGGAACCTTTGGCCTGCAAGGGGTAACTTTTGAAGAGGCCTTGGATTTAATCTCCCGGTATAGTGGTTATAGCTACCATTTGGAGGGTCATACTCTGCTGGTAGGAGGCAGAGAGCCCCTCGAGGAGGCGGAGGCCAGAGAGATCAGGTATGTAAATACGACGGCTCTGACGGCCCAAGAGGTGCTGGACAGTCTAGCTTTGGTTATGCCTCGCTCCGATGTTTATGTACAACCAGAGGGAGGGCTGGTGGTTCTCCAAGGTTCTGCTGAAGTGCTCAATCGGGCGGAAACGTTAATTGCTAAACTCGATGCAGCCAAGCCGGTGAAGACGGTTCAGACCACAGACACTTCTGTCTTGCAGATCTTTAAGGACCTCAGCGCCCAGATGGGGCTAAACTTAGTAGCAGATCCATCCCTTGATCAAAAACGGGTTTTCCTGAATGTTGTGAATCAGACGCCCGATGAACTGATTGCTCAGATTCAGAAGCTGATGCCTCTTAAAGTAGAGCGCACGGAGTCGACCTTGTTGGTAGCAAGCCTTGCTGATCTGAGTGCGGAGAGAATTAAAGTGTATCGTCTAAATTATGCCAATCCAGAGGCAACCCAAAGTGCGTTGACTACGCTTGTACCTGAAGGGAACGTGCGTATCGATGAGGATCGCAAGAGCGTAATTGTGCGGGGAACAGAGATGCAGCTGGCTGAAGTAGATCTCTTTCTGATCGACTTTGATACCCCCCTGCCACAAGTTGTCTTAGAAGTATGGGTCCAGGAGATCTCTACCGAGGCGCTAAGGGATTTAGGCGTGGAGTGGAGGGGTGTGCCGTCCTTTTCAGGTGGTGATGCTCCAATTTTCTTAGAACTTCAGTGGGAACCTTGGGAGTTGATCTTGGCCCTTAAAGCGCTGGAGGATTCAGGCGATGCGAAGCTCCTTGCTAGTCCTCAGATTGCCTACGATCAGTGGTCAAGAGGCCCGGATTTTTGTTGGAGACCGGGTACCGATTGTCCTTGATGATACGGAAGGGGAACGCTCGATTCATTTCTTGGAGTCTGGGATTAATCTACGGGTGACACCGAGAATTTCCGATGATGGGTATGTGACCATTCATGTGCGGCCTGAAGTCAGTACCTTTGTCTGGAGAAGCGATACAGACTTCCCCCAGATTCGAACCAGGGAAGCAGAGACAACTGTGCGGGTGAAAGATGGACAACCTATTGTTTTAGGCGGCCTGCTCCAAGAACAAGAGTCGGAGAACATCTCGAGGATTCCGTTCTTGTCACAGCTTCCGCTCTTGGGTAGTCTTTTCCAATGGAAGGAAACGAAGAACTTCAGGACTGAAACGACTATCTTCCTCATTCCACGCATCGTTGATGGAGATCATGGTGTGGTGGATCAGAGTTTTTTTATCGAAGCCCAGTAGCTGAAAACGCAAAAGAGCCTGAAGAGCTGTATACGCAAGGTTACTGGGTTGAGCTGGCAAGAAAGAGACTTGCAGGGGGGGTGAGTGCAGAACTACGCAACTGGGAAGGTGGTTTGGGAGCCGTTTACCATGGTCAGCTCTTTGGTGTAACAGGTTATGTGCAATACTCGATACCATATTTGATGGGACGATTTCAAGTGGACCTATTATCCAATCAAGAGTGGGTACCGCAGTTAGCGGTAGGGGTTCCCATAGGCCTTAAGGATTTCAAGATTGAACCCCATTTGCTGTGGACATTGCAGAAAGATTATCCGCAGAATCCAAGGTTTGGTTTACGTGTACAGTACAAGTTTTAGGAATTTCCTGCCACAGGCAGAGAGTTCATAGATGCAATCAAGAGGAGGAAAGAAAATGATTAACAAGATTGTTAGAATCCTGAAGCAAGAACAAGGTTTCACCCTTATGGAACTGATGATCGTTGTCGTAATCCTGGGCATCTTGGCTGGTGTGGCTGTGCCTGTTTATAATGGGGTCCAAAAGACTGCTCGCCAAAAAGTTGGTGAGGCGAATGCGGAAATGTTGAACAGAAGTGTTAGGACATGGGTGGCACTCGGAACCCCGGATAAAGATGGCGACCCAACGAACACGATTACGTCGGTCACGGCGTATAGGCACAATGACCATTCGGAAGCTTTTTGGGCTTGGATGGAACTGGACGAGGTTGAGTATGTGACGTTTGCTGACACTACTGGTAATTACGAATATACAGCTGACCCCGATGCAACGGATCCTATGACACCAGAGCCTTTGACTGAAGGCGAATAATGTGAGATCGCGTTATCACTAAGATGGATCATGAGTCACGCCGAAGTCATCATCGGCGTGACTCATCGTACCCTTGGCCGAACTAGGCGAGGGTTCAATTACATCAAGAAAGGAGAGTGAAAACTGTGTTTCGGGGTGAATCGGGTTTTACCTTAGTTGAGGTTGTTGTTGCCATTATGGTCTTGTCCTTGGTAACAGTAGCTGTGGTCCAGATTTATAATAGTAACCTCTTTGGCATTATACTTAGTGGTAATCGGACAGAGGCTATTTATGACGTGCAGGAGAAGCTGGAAAAAGAGATCGCAATAGATCCTGAGGCGATAGACCCAGATGATTACGGTTGGAAGTATGAGCCTCTAGTGCTCAACTTTGGGGGCGAATCGATCACGATTCCTGGGTGGATCGTAGAGAAGGACAGCACCGAAGTTGGGCCGAGAAATATCAAGGTTTCTGGTACGGTTTTCATTCCTGAGCCAAACTCTGAAAAATGAGGATGAGTAATGTGTTCGAAAAACTGAAGTCATCCCAAGGGGTGACCATCATCGAACTGATGATCGCCCTTGCCATATTTGGCCTGGTCATCAGTGTTGCCTTTGCCATACAGTCGTATGGAATTGCATCCTTTACGCGAGGTGAATCTTTGGTCACCAG
>JGI24708J26588_10003144_pt1 | contig 12140 bp, 7 predicted proteins | sample BioPla1DNA2_FD_26588 | JGI IMG/M metagenome (IMG submission 26588) | reverse complement strand
GATATTTTGCAAGTGAAAAAAGACATCGAAGGATTTGTCGGAAGTAAAGTTCGAGTGAAGGCCAATAAAGGTAGAAAAAAGATCGTAATAAAAGAAGGCATTCTTGAAAACACATACCCAAGCATTTTTGTTATTCGAATACAGAACGAATTTGAAGATACATTTCGTAGCATTTGTTACAGTTATACCGATATATTGACTAACACTGTTGAACTCTCCCTTTGCAAAGAACAATAAAATCTCTTACAGTAGTCATAAATTCCCTCCCTACCTTAATATACTTAATATAGACAAAGGTATGAGGAGGGAATTTTTATGTCATTAGAACTCATGAAAGACAAAATTATGCTGGATCAGAGAGTTGGTAAAGAATCAGTTCAAATTATTTTAGAAGATGATGTAATTGTACCTGATATTAAACCAGACATAGGTAAGATACTCCAAGTAGAAGGCAAAATCGATCTTGATCCCATTGAAATTAGTTCTGATCGAGTTAGTTATACAGGGAAGATGCAAGTACAAATTCTTTATGCAGCCCAAGGAGCAGACAAACCTGTACATAATATGACTGCCGTATTTGGGATTGAAGATTTTATTCACCTAGAAGGCGCTCAAAAAAATATGACAGGAGAAGTCCAATGGGAAATTGAACATTTGGACTATAAGTTAGTAAATGAAAGAAAGCTCCATATTCAAACGGTTGTACAGATTACGACTACAGTAATGCAAATGACACAAAATGAAGTTCTTGTGGATATCAAAGGATTGGGAGGAATACAAACACAAACTCAGCCTTTATCCATAAGTCGTATTATTCACAATAACCAAGAGAACTTTGTTATCAAAGATGAACTTTCCGTTCCAGCAGGAAAACCTAACATTCAAGAAGTATTACGTTTTCATACCACAGTTATTAATAAAGATGTAAAAGTGGTAGAAAATCGAATCGTTCTCAAAGGAGATCTTCATCTCTGTATTCTCTATACAGGGTATCACGATGAAATGCCAGTCCAATTTATTGAGTATGAGATTCCTTTCAATGGTGTTTTAGAGTGTGCAGGTGTTACAGAAGACATGTATACAGAAGTTGATGTGGATATTGTAGAAAAATATATACAGGTAAAACCAGATCTAGATGGGGAGGAAAGGGTCTTAGAAATAGAAGTGGTTGTAGGAGCAAAAGTAAAAATCACTTCTACAGAAACCCTTCAGATTATTGATGATGCTTATTGTCCAGGCAAAAAAATGCTTATTAAAAGAGAGCCTGTTGAATATCAAAAAGTCATTTGCCAAAATAAATCCCAGTCAGTTTTAAAAGAGGCTATTCAGATTAGAAATGAAATCCCTTCCATTAAAGAAGTTTATTATGTAACAGGGACTCCTAAAGTAGAAGAGATTAAGATTGTAGAAGATAAAGTAGTCGCAGAAGGAGTTGTATTTATTAAATTATTTTATGCCACAGAAGATCCACAGCATTTCATATATGCTTATGAGGAAACCATTCCTTTTAGACAGGTAATAGAAACAAAAGGGGCTACGTTGGATATGCAAGTTTCTATTAAATCTTTTTTAGAATATATCAGCTGTACTGTCTTAAGCAAGGAAGAGGTAGAGGTACGCATTTCTCTTTCTTTTGATGTAGTTGTATTTCAAGAACAACAATTTCATCCGATTACAATGATTGAAGTACAAGATTTAGATCCCAATGTGGTAAAGAAAATTCCTAGCATGATTATATATGTTGTGCAAAAAGGGGATAGTTTGTGGAAAATTGCAAAAAGATATAATACAACTGTGGATGAATTAGCTCTTTTAAATGATATAGAAGAGTTAGATAAAATTTATCCAGGGCAAAAACTTTTAATTTTAAAAAAAATAATAGATCTTTAATTTGATATTAATGTATAAATCTCCATTCAAGGTGCAAAATAAACTTGAATGGAGGTGCTTTTATGAAGAAGTCCATAAGAAAAACGGAGCGATTTCCAAAGAAACAAACTCGCTCCTTTCCTAAATCAGTTCTTCAAGCTGCTCAAAGAGAATCAGAAGGATATACGGGGGTAGAAGATACAAAGATGTTAGAGGAGATGGCTAAGGAGCTGAATCCTGATGATTTTAAAGAATAAAAGTCTAATTTTTTAGAGAGCCTTAAAAGGTTCTCTATTTTTTGTCTAATTTTATAGATATCAGAAGATGTTTTTTTGTGGTATAATGTCGATATAACAAAAAAGATAAAAAAGCAAGAGGACATCTTGTTATGTTAGGATTATGTAAAAATAATGTTTATATTAGTTTTGCTATTTTATTAAAAAATAAGTTTAAAATTAAAAAGGGTTCAAGGTAATTTTTATATTAGGAGGATCCACTTATGAAAATTCATGAGAACCGCTACATCAAAAGTATTAACAAATATAGATTAAGTAGTGTTTTTTCAAAAATTTTTATTAGCTATATTTGTATTATTGGGATGGTGGTTTTTTCGAGTATCTTTACATATTATTATATGAGAAATATTTTAATTGAAAAAGAGACAGAAACAAACAAAGATTATTTAAACTACTTAGTACGAATCGTAGATGGTGAATTTTTACACCTTCAAGAATCCATGTATGGATTTCTACAAAGATCCCAAAATATAACTAAAATTCATAACATTAACAATACTTACACACAGTATGACATTGTTTCAGAATTAAGTCAATTTAAACATAATTTTGAAAGCGTTGATAAATGCCTTTTATATAGCCAAGAACTAGGCTTTGTATTAAGTGACGCAGGTAGTTTCGATAAGCAATTTTTCGACCAAATGTTTGTAGGAAAAAAAAGGGATGGCAATAAGGAAATTACCATTCAGCAAGCCATGGAGGAAAATCCTAATTTACAGTTTATTCCGGTGATTAAAAAACCTTTTGATTCTTCTTTCGATGAAGAAGATAAAAATCAACAACAAGTAATTATGTTAACAGCAGGTCTAAATTATAGTACCAATAAGGATCGTTTGGTATTTCTTTTAGAGGAAAAGTCTATACGATCTATATTAAACAATACGAATATTGTAAGTTATGGAAGCGTTTATATTGTCGATGATCAACTAAATATTTTATCTAGTTCGAAACCAGAGGAGGTTTTTGAAAGTTTCGACCAAGAACTAATGGATACGATTAAAAAAAGACAAGTTTCTATGGATGATTTATTTTATCACGATCATTTTGTAGTTTACCAAAAATCCAATTATTTTGATCTGTATTACATTACCATGATACCTAAAAAAACATACTTAACAATATGAAGGTAGTAAGTAAAATATTTATTTATGTTCTTATTTGTATTGTCTTATTAGGTATTGTTATTGCTTTTGCTTTTAGTACGGTATATTATAATCCCATTGCAGAAATACTTTCTTGGGCTAAAGGGGATACTATTCTAGATGAAGAAAATAAAGATGAGATGTGTATTATCAAAAACATTTTTAAAAGCCTTCATATCAAAAATAAAAAATACGAGGAAAATCTCATTCTTTCTAGATTGCTATCAAAAGAAGAATATAATAAAGATGCAGAAACAATATTTCTTTATGAACAATTTCAAGTTGTCGTTATTTATAATTCAGCTATTGAAAAAGCCATAGAATATGTTAAACAATTTTTAGAAAATCATCCACTTCATCAAGGTGATATTAAAATAGTAAAATTCAATACTTTTTTTTGTATGATTATCAATTTTAGTGATGAAAATTTAAACCAAGAGACACTAGAAGAATATTTATTTCAATTAAAATCCTATATTGACCAAGAAAGTTCTATTTTTTCTGCCATAGGTATTAGTGATGTTTGCCATCATGTTAGTCGGATCTCTTATGCTTTAGATCAAGCTACTTTAGCTATTAAATATGGTGATAGTTCGAATCGATGGTGTATATATAAGTTTAGTCAAGATAAGGATATTAACTATAGTTTATATTTTCCTCTGGATTTCGAAAGTATGATTTGTGAATGTATTTATAAAGGCAACAAAGGACATATGATGACAATCATCGAAGATATCTTTGAGAAGAATTATGGAATTCCTAATTTTCATATGAAAAATTTAGTAGTGGAGTTTATTAATTCCTATTTAAAGATCGGTCAGAAATTTAATCATAAAATCAACATAGAAGAAATTGATCATGCCATTAATCGGGAATATCGGGCAGAAGCCATTAAAAAGTATTTACAAAAACTATATAGTAGTCTTGTCCAAGAAGAGAATTTACAACCAGATACAACAACACAGGTAGGAACTTTTGTTATTCAATATATAGAAGAAAATTATGCAGACCAAGGGATTACAATTGAAGAAATTTCTGATCAACTTGATTTATCGACAGCCTATGTATCCACTTTATTTAAAAAACATACAGGAATTGCTTTTTCCCAATATCTTTTAGATTATCGTCTTATGAAAGCAAAGGAGCTGTTAGAAAATACAGACTATAAAGTAAAAGACATATCAGATATGTCGGGATTCGGAACGTACAATAATTTTGCAAAAGCATTTAAGAAAAAAATAGGTTCTTCTCCCGGCTCATACCGTAATGCATGTTTATAATGTATCTCCATTTATTCTACACATAAAAAGAGAATCCTTATTCATAAGGGTTCTTTTTTTATGTGTGGAAGTATCCATGTTGAAAATTCTCTATATCCTTGTGTAGGCAAGGGAAATAGCACCTATTTAAAAGAATGCATTATCTTATTTAAAAGAATGCATTACCTGATTTAATATGATTCACCATGTTAATCAAGCTACTGTTTATACCTTCTCACCAATTTGTTATGATGACAATGCAAACGACGTCAAGTGTATTTTTATAAATGAAATGACATGTCATGGAACAAGAAAATAGGAGTATAGAAGGAGATTTCAAATGGGAGCTTCTATCGTACAACCCAAAAAGAAAAAACAAAATAAGAACTTTCTAAAAAAAGTAAAACAGCAAAAGTACCTTTTAATTTTATTATTTCCATGTCTCTTATATTATGCAATCTTTAAATACATTCCTATGTATGGAATTATTATTGCATTTAAAAAATATGACTTTAGATATGGAATTTTAGGAAGCCCCTGGGTAGGATTTGAATATTTTAAACAGTTTATACAAGGTCCTTATTTCTTTCGCTTAGTTAGAAATACATTTCTCTTAAGTTTTTATGATTTAATTTGGGGATTTCCTATACCCATTATTTTTGCTCTTTTATTAAACGAAATACAAAATAAAAAATTTAAAAAGGCAGTACAATCCATTAGTTATTTGCCTCACTTTATTTCAATTGTTATTGTAGTAGGGTTGCTTAAACAAATGACTTCACCAACTTCAGGGATTATCAATTTAATGATCCAAAGATTTGGAGGACAACCCATTAATTTTTTCATGGACAAAGAGTGGTTCCGAACCCTTTATATTGCTTCAGGTATTTGGCAAAACTTTGGTTGGGGAGCTATTATCTACATTGCATCTATATCTTCCATTGATCCCCAACTATATGAAGCAGCCCAAATGGATGGAGCAGGACGGTTTCGATGTATGTGGCATATTACCCTTCCAGGCATTAGCCCTACCATCGTTATCCTATTAATTTTACGATTAGGTCGTCTATTAGATGTAGGGTTTGAAAAAGTTCTTCTTATGTATAGTCCTGGGATCTATGAAACAGCAGATATTATTTCTACTTATATCTATCGCGCCGGGATTCAACAGGCAAACTATAGTTTAGGTACGGCCGTTGGATTAATGAACTCTATCATTGCATTTGTTCTTATTGTTATAGCTAATAAAATCAGTCAAAAAGTATCAGAAACAAGTTTGTGGTAAGGAGGTGCCTTGGAATCATGACGAAAACGTATAAAAAGTTTAATGCTTTTGACATCATTAATACCCTATTGATGACAATTATTATCTGCATCACTCTTTATCCACTCTTGTATGTAGTTGCTATCTCTTTTAGTTCTTCAGAATTTGTGCAGGCTAATATGGTAAAAATCATTCCTAAAGGTTTTAACTTTGGAGCCTATGCAGAAGTAATGGGAAATGAATTTTTTTGGACGGCGTATAAAAACACCATACTATATACCGTTGTTGGTACTAGTATTAATTTAGTATTTACCTGTACCTTGGCTTTTTGCCTTTCGCGAAAAGAACTTATTTTTAGAGATGCCATATCCATATTAGTGGTTTTAACAATGTTTTTCAGTGGTGGCTTAATACCTAATTTTTTACTAATAAAATGGTTAGGGATGTATAATACCATATGGGCCATTGTTATACCTGGGGCCATTAGTACTTACAATATGATCATTGTTCGTACCTATATGCAAGGATTGCCAGAAGAGATTTTTGAATCTGTACGAATTGACGGAGGAAACGATCTTCAAATTTATCTAAAAATTGTTTTACCTCTTTCAAAACCAGTAATTGCTACCATCGGTCTTTTTTATGCCGTAGGACATTGGAATTCTTATTTTGCCCCAATGATTTATTTTAAAGATCGGGCATTATATCCTCTTCAAATTATATTAAGGGAGATGATCGTAGAGCAGACATTTCAAGATATGGCAGGAGATTTAGCAGAAGCCTTTGGACAATCTCCACCAACGAGCGAAATGTTGATTAGTTCATCCATTGTCATTGCTTTAATTCCTATTTTATGTGTGTATCCTTTTATACAGAAGTATTTTGTAAAAGGAGTTATGATTGGTTCTTTAAAGGGTTAAAAAAGATAATAAAAATATAAGTACAAGTATAAAAAACGGAGGGACTCAAATGAATAACAAGTATTGGAGAAAAGGCTTATCCATTGGTTTAGCAGCAGCTTTAATGGCAGGAACCCTTGTAGGGTGTGGAGAAAAGAAAGATCAAAAACAACCTGCATCAGAAGTAAAACAGGAAGAAACAAAGGTAGAACAAAAGACAGAAGAAAAGGCTCCTGTAGAAATTGAATTTATGCTTCTAAATAATAAAGGAACCGATGATAAACAATTTTTAGCTAAAAAAATATTCAAGGATAAATTTAATGTAGATGCTAAATTTCTTTTAAACACAAAAGATGCTCATTCTGAAAAATTAAAACTTTTAATTGCATCCAATCAGCTTCCAGACGTAGTTTGTCCTATTATTGATGAGAATGCCAAAGACATAGGTCCTAAAGGAGCTTTAGTTCCAGTTGATGAACATTTTGATAAGATGCCTAATTTTGAAAAATACATGAAAGAAGATAAAGCAGTATATACATCTTGTATGGCATCTGATGAACACATTTATTTTATACCAAGATTTGCCACTGACTCGGTTAACTTTAAACAAGTACCTATGATCCGAAAAGATTTAGTTGAAAAATATAACCTTTCCATGCCTGAAACATTTGATGATCTTTATGATGTTTTAAAAACAATTAAAAAAGAAGAACCTTCTATTGCAGGAGTTATTAATCGAAACAAGATTAACTTTTTAAATACCTTTGGACCTTATTACAACACAGATGTAGGAATGTATTATAATAAAGAAAAAGATGCATGGGAATTTGGACCTTTACATGAAGGATATAAAGAATTACTTACAACCATGAATAAGATGTGGAAAGATGAGTTATTAGATCAAGACTTCTTTACAGCATCGACTCAACAATGGGAAGAAAAAATGGTAAATGGAGCCGGTGTTTTTACAGTAGATTATGGTGTACGAGCTACCAATGCAAATGAAGCTTATAAAAAGCTTCATCCAGAAGATAAGGATTTTAATTGGGATCTTATGATGCCTTTAACCACCAATACAAACAAAACCAAAAGATTAAATGTAGCTCAATCTGTAGGTACTTTTACCTTTTGGGGAATTTCTACCAATACAAAACATTTAGATCGTATATTAGAAATCGTAGATTATATGTTTACTGATGAAGCTACAACCTTATTCCAATGGGGTGAAAAAGATGTTACCTATATTGAAGATGGAGATAAGAAAAAATTTGCATCAAACATTAAAGCATCTTATAATCCAGAAGGAACGATTGAAGCAGATAATGAATTAGGTATTAATAACCTTAACTTTATGAGAGTTTCTAAAGACGATGGGGTAACAATGTTTGCTCAACCTGTAGCAGATATGTTCGAACAATACAAAAAAGATGTAGAATTATATGAAAACAACTATAAAATAAACTTAACTTTTACAGAAGAACAACAAGAAAAAATTAATAACCTAAACGTAAACCTTAATACAATGGTAACAGAAATGACAGTTAAATTTATTACAGGAGAAAAATCTCTTGAGGAAATGGATCAATTTATTCAAGACCTTGAGAAAAACGGAGCAAAAGAATTAGAAGAAATCTATACAACATCATATAAAGATTACCAACAAAAATTATCCAATATAAAGTAGGCTTATTGATTCCCTTCTCTCTATTTATGAGGGAAGGGAATTTTATCAATCAGAAGAAAATGGAAGGAGTGCATAGGTAATGTTTCAGATTCAAGCAAGGAAAAAAATAGCTATAGCCATGACAGCAGCCCTTTTTTTAAATGTTTTTTTAATGCCTGGGCTAGGTTTTAAAAAGGAAGTTCACGCAGAAGAAGGAAATGAAATTTATGGGAATATTGCACTGGGAAAAGAAGTTACATCCAATATTAATTCACCAGATGTACCTAAAGTGGTAGATGGGTTTTTTAATGGAGCCGTAGGTGAACAGAATAGCAGACTGTATGTATCTGGGAAACAGGCCCAAGGGAGTTTTATAGAAATCAGTTTACAAGAAGAGTATTCCCTTATTGGTTCCGGTGTTTTTAGTGGATTTGATGCAGCAGGAAAAGTAGATGATGTAGCANAAAATTATATTTTTCAATATTGGGATGGTGTACAGTGGCAGGATATCCCAGGATCTCAAGTAGTAGATAACCAACAACAAGCAAATACTACTTATTTTGAAAAACCAGTTCAAACCAATAAAGTGAAATTTCTTTACACAGGTATGGAATCATTTCGAATTAAAGAAATTGTTCTTTATAATGAAAATAGTGATAACAACATCGCTTATGGAAAAAAAGTAATAGCAAGTTCTTATCATGATGGAGGATCTTCTGGCCTTGATACGAGAAAATATCCTTGTTTTATTGTAGATGGTGATAGAGTAGCAGAGGATGTATTTTGGCAACCTCATATAAATAATGACGATGAGGAACATTGGATTGAAGTTGATTTTGGTAAAGAATTTAAAATAGATAGAGCTCACCTTTATACAGGAAATGAAGACGGCAGTAAAGTTTTAGGGAGTGGAAAACTTCAGTATAATGCCCAAGGTGAATGGATCGATGTTCCTGACTTTCTATTGATAGAAAACAAAGAGAACTTTTTAGAAGTTCATTTTAAAGAACTTATCAGTACAGATAAGGTTCGATTGGTATGCACAGAAAAAGGAAGAGACTTTATTGTAAGGGAACTACAAGTTTTTCAAGTTGCTGAAGATAACAACCAAGATCCTGAAGAACCAGAATCACCAAAGGTAGACGATACAGAGGGGGAAGATAAGCCAGCTCAAGAACAAGAGAAGAAGCCTAAAAAGGTTTATGCAGATTATCATGGACCACGTTATACAAGGGATATACAAGGAAGTACTGGTTTATGGAGTTATACAGGAAATGCTTCAAAAAGTAAGACAACAGATACGTTTGTTAACTATAATGGTGATTTAATAGGAAAGGATGGCCGAAACCAGATTGCTGCTACGGCTTATCCTATTGTAGGCATGCAGTCCCAAAACGATCCTGATTATATAGAATACCAAATTTTATTAGCAAAGACAGCTCATATAGATGGTTTTTTTGTAGAATGGGGATTTCAAGAGCACAGTAGCAACCAGCAATTACAAGCGATGCAAAAAATAGCTGAAAAATATGACTTCAAAATAGGTGTTAACTGGTGTGATGCTTGGTTATTTTATGATTGGATTACCAAGTATCGTCCAGAAGTTGTTACTCGAGAAGATAAACTTCATGCTTTTGAAGGAGAAGTTCAGTACTTGATCGATCAAGTTTTTAATACAACCACAGGTCCAACCTACGATGGACATCCTATCATTTATTTATTTGGTGGTGGTCCTACTCCACAAGAATTTGAACCAATAAAAGATTCTTCCTATTTAATCCCCGAAGGATTAAAAGAACCTTGGTTTTTTAGACGAGCACCCATTGGTGGAAGCCAAAGTACAACAGGAGAAGTAAATTATAAATATGAAAATACAGATTGGCATAAAGTGAAGTTAGAAAAGCCACTGGTGGAAGGGCCCTTTGGGTGGATGCCTCCTAGAGTAAGAGATGCATCAACAGAGCTGTATTCAAAGTGGGATAAATATGCTACCTCGGAAGATGTGGTTAGTTATTTAGATACCCTTACAAAAGCTATCAATAATGAAAGTGCCCAAATTAAACTTCGAAACAGTGTTGTAGTTCCTGGCATGGATAACCGAGGATGTGCAGGATGGGGTACGAATTTTACTTTTATTCCAAGGGAAGATGGAAAAACATATGAGGATATGTGGAATTTTAATGTAGAACATCAAGAAGATATTGATGTTGTATATATTGCTTCATGGAATGATTATACAGAAGGGCATCAAATCGAGCCTACCATGGAAGATGGCTATCGAGAAATAGCCACAACACAAAAATATGCAGCACAATTTAAAGAGGAAGTTCCAAATGAGGAAGAAACCTTACAATTGCCAGAAGAACTATTTCACTTAAGAAAAAAATATAATTTTCTTAAAAAAGTAGGAATCCAAGAAGACACCCTCATTCCCATCCAAGAAAAACTAAATGAAATTGGCCAAAACATTAGTACACAAAATTTTGATATAGCTAAACAAGGGTTACAAGAAGTCCAGGAAGAATTAACTAGCTTACGTAGTCATATTCAAAAAACAAGTATCACATTCAATCTACAGACAGAAGGGGTTAAGGTACAAACTTCGTCCAATGAAAATGTAGCGTTGAATAAACCCATTACAACCAATAGTAATAATGAAAATGCTTTTTATTTGGTAGATGGTGTGGATACGGATACATCCATTTGGCAAGGGATAGGAGAAGATGAATACCGTATCGAAATTGATCTTGAGGATATGTATAATCTTGTGAGAGCAGAAGTGATCAGTGGTACAGCAGATGAAACAGGTATGCTTACCAATTTTACACTTCAATATCTTGATCAAGGCGAATGGAAGGATATTCCAGGTGGGTTAATAGAGGAGAATCCTACACAGAATTTAGATATAAAATTTTCAAATTCGGTTACGACTCAAAAAGTAAGGGTATTGTGTCAAGATAAAGGAGAAGGAATTGTAATTAGAGAAATAAAGTTGTTTTCAAATCAATTTCCTCAAATCGATCTAAAGTCACCTAAAAAGGATGAAACCTTATTACCTGATACTCCTTTAAAAATGATAGCTCATGCTTTTGACCGAGATGGAAACATAGAAAAAGTAGAATTTTATATTAATGAAAGATTGGTAGAAGAGCCTGTTATGTATGATTCAGAAACAGAAGAATATTCTGTTGTGATCCAGGGATTTGACCTGGGAGAGCATAGAATTATAGCAAAAGCTTATGATAACCAAGGAGCCTTTACAAAATCTCAAGAAATTCAAATTAGGGCAGATCTACCTTTAGTTAATATTGCCTATAAAAAGCCAATCGTGGCTAGCTCAGAGATGGGAGATAGTCCAGCTATCTATGCGGTTGATGGAGAAATCTGCGATGACTTAAGATGGCGAACCAATGTAAAGGATGCAGAACATTGGTTGGAAATTGACCTAATGCAAGCAGAAGAAATTTGCGGCGTAGAGTTTATTACAGGATATAGCAATGGGGGTTGGGCTGTTAAAAATATGAAATTGCAAGCTTGGGATGGGGAACAATGGGTAGATATACCTGGTCTTAGTGTTCAAGAAAATAAGAAAACCCAAGTCAATCTTTTGACAGAACAGCCTGTACAAACCAATAAAGTTCGATTTTATTCCAATGATGGTACAAGAGGATTAAGAGTAAGAGAAATAAAGGTTTTAGCCTATAATAAGAAACCTATGGTAGAACTAGTAAAACCCATAGAGAAAAGT
>JGI24708J26588_10003143_pt1 | contig 12140 bp, 5 predicted proteins | sample BioPla1DNA2_FD_26588 | JGI IMG/M metagenome (IMG submission 26588) | reverse complement strand
ATATTCTCCACTCCCGTTTGTGCCAATGCCGCCATCTCCGCCGTTATTAGCCAACCCTCACCCATCTTAACTCCTTGGTGAATGTACTTGTCCGCCTCCCCCTTTAGGAATTCAAAGTCGTGCGGCGGATCGAATTCGCCATGTTCCTCTATCGCCTTAATCATGGTTCTGTGCATTTTATTCAGTATCTTATATACGATTTTATTGCCAAATGTCCATGCGGAACGGAAGTTGTAAATCTCACCATCTTTAACATTGTTGTTCACACAATATAGGCAGAAGTCGAGCAGTCCCGGCATTACGGGCTCACACCCCTCCGATACTAAGAATTCTTCTAATTTGTTATTAGCTAGAGGAGAGTATTTTACATATATCTCACCGATAATGCCTACTTTCGGCTTCTTTTCATTGCTGCGTTCGATAGATGCGAAATCCTCTATTATCTCTTTATATATTTTCTTATTCGGGCGAGCTTTCCCGCTATTAATCCGCTGTGCTAATCGCTCCTCCCACTGAGCAAGCTTCTTATCCGTATCACCTGCATTAATTTCATATGGTAGGCATTGATTATACAGTAGCATTAGCAAATCACCGTATAACACCCCGTATAGAAGTTTTAGTATGAGGGGGAAAGATAGTTCAAATCCATCTCCCTTTTCGAATCCGCTGAAGTTAAGTGAAATTACCGGAACATTAGGATAGGTATCAGCAAGCGACTTCCTAAGTAAATGCAAGTAATTCGACGCCCTGCACCCTCCGCCCGTTTGAGTAATTAGCAATGCCGTTTTATCAGGATCGTATTTGCCACTGCCCAGTGCATCCATGAATTGCCCTATTACTAGAAGTGCCGGATAGCAAGTATCATTGTGAACGTGTTTTAGTCCCTCGTCGACGACCTCCCTACCATCGGTTAAAAGCAATTCCATATCATAACCGTATTGCGCAAATACATTAATTAGCAAGTTAAAGTGTATTGGCAACATATTCGGTACTAGAATTTTGTGCGTGTTCTTCATCTCTTTTGTGAATCTCGCCATCGGAGTCCCCTCCTTCCTCGATTGCGGCAACAAGACTCCTCATTCGGATCTTTGCCGCTCCTAAATTATTTATCTCATCAATTTTTAATTGCGTGTATAGCTTCCCCGATTTTTCAAGTATATCACGAATTTCATCGGACGTTATTGCATCAATTCCGCACCCAAATGAAACAAGCTGGACAAGTTGCATATCGGGCTGTGATGCTACATATTCTGCCGCATTATATAGCCGTGCATGGTATGTCCATTGATTGAGCACATTCACCTTTTCCGGTGCGGCGAATTGGAATATTCCGTCTTCGGAAATTACCGCCATATCAAGCGATGCGATCAGCTTATGTATGCCGTGGTTAATCTCAGGATCAATATGATATGGTCTACCGGCTAGAACAATAATCTGCATATCTTTTTCCCTCGCCTGGGCTATAATAGCCTTCGCCATCATCTGCAATACTTCCATGAAGTCATTATGCGCAGTCAAGGCATTTTTAAATGCTTTCCTGACTTGTGATTTCTTAATGCCGAATCTAGCAAGCTCCTTAGTCATAGCCATTATAACATTGCGAGGGCGATTCAAATCAATATATGGGTGGATGAAATTGTCATCGTTCAGCGTATCTATATTCGCCTTAAGTAATTCCGGATAATACGCAACGACTGGGCAATTATAGTGATTATCACCATATTCCTCATCAAAATTGTAAGTCATGCACGGGTAGAAGATCGCATCGACTCCCTTTTCTTGTAGATCAATCACTGCCCCGTGAACGAGCTTAGCCGGATAGCAAACCGTATCCGATGGAATTGTATGTTGTCCTTTATAATAAAGTTCACGTGTTGATTCATCATTAATTATAACTTTCATACCGAGTGAACCAAAGAATTCTACCCATAGTGGTAGCTGCTCATAGAATCCTAATGATAGTGGAATTCCGATAGTAATTTCACCATTCGGCGCTTTTTGCGTTTTAATGCATTCATATAGCAACTTCAATTTTTCCTCATACATATTTGGGACTTTATCGCTATTTTTAATGCCGAGCGGTCGCTCACATCTATTACCTGAAATAAACTTCCTCCCGTCGCTAAAATGCGCAATTGTCAAGCTGCAATTAGCAGTACAAGCTCCGCATCTTCCCGCCTTAGATGTGTAGGTGAAGTTCCTAACTTCTTCCTTTGAAATAATTGATGATATACTATCATCGGTAGCATGGTCACGTGCATATAATGCCGCACCGAATGCCCCCATTAGCCCCGCAATTGCTGGACGTACAACATTCCTACCTAGTTCCATTTCAAATGATCTTAGAACGGCATCGTTAAGGAATGTGCCCCCTTGAACAACAATATGTTCTCCCAATGATTCGGGCGATGTTGCACGTATTACCTTATAAATTGCATTCTTTATTATACTTGAGGATAATCCGGCTGAAATATCCTCAACCGTTGCGCCGTCTTTCTGCGCTTGTTTAACCGAACTATTCATGAATACTGTACATCTTGAACCAAGATCGACGGGATTGTCGGCAAATAATCCAAGCTTAGAAAATTCCTCAATGCCGTATCCCAGTGCTTGAGCGAATGTTTGAATAAACGATCCGCAACCCGATGAGCAAGCCTCATTAAGCATAATGCTATCGATAGCGCCGTTCTTTATCTTAAAGCATTTAATGTCCTGACCGCCAATATCTATGATGAAGTCCACATGCGGTTCAAAGAATCTAGCTGCGGTAAAATGCGCAACCGTTTCCACCATTCCATAATCGACGCCAAGCGCCGCCTTAATCAATTCCTCACCGTATCCCGTCACGCCGCTTGAGCGAATGACGAGCCCGTCGGTGGAAATATCGTATATCTTTGTAAGTTGCGATGTAATTTCATCTAGAGGGCGCCCCTCATTACTGCAATAATGTTGATAAAGCAGTCTTCCGTCGGGCGTAATTAACACTAACTTTGTCGTTGTTGAACCAGCATCGATGCCGAGATACGCATCACCCTCATAGGTGCGAATGTCGGCAAATCCAGCATCTACACTACTGTGACGAGCGATGAATTCCTCATATTCTTTCTTAGAATTAAAGAGCCTTTCGCCCGTCTGTGTAGAATTTATCTTTATATTAGTAATTTTATCGATAACATCATTTAACTCAAATGTGTCCTTGCTATCCTTTGCGAATAGTGCACTGCCAAGCGCCATGAAACACGGTGCCTCATCTGGGAAAATTGCATTCTCATCGTTAAGTTCAAGTGTTTTAACGAATGCATTTCGCAGCCCTTTTAGGAATGATAGCGGTCCGCCAAGGAATAATATCTTCCCTTTAATTTGTCTGCCCTGCGCTAGTCCCGACACTGTCTGATCGACCACAGCTTGAAATACTGATGCGGCGACGTCCTCCCGATTTGCCCCTTGATTGAGCAGCGGTTGAATATCGGACTTAGCGAATACTCCGCACCGTGAGGCTATCGGATAAACTTTCTTATGCTTGAGTGACATTTCGTCAAGTTCCGTCGGCGTCACCCCGAGCAAAGTCGCCATTTGGTCAATGAATGCGCCCGTGCCGCCTGCACATGAACCATTCATTCTCTGTTCGACTCCACCCGTGAGGAAGATAATCTTTGCATCTTCACCGCCGAGTTCGATAACAACATCAATATCGTCATAACGATTTTGCACAGCAATAAAGGCGGCAAATACCTCCTGTACGAATGGTAGATCCGCCGCATTGGCTATTCCCAGCCCCGCTGAACCGGTTATAGCAAGCTTATATTTTATATTTTCGCCAAATTTACTATGAATATCTCTGAGCTGTTCACATACGGATTCTCTCACTTTAGAAAAGTGTCTTTTGTACTCTGTGTATATTAGTTCTCCGTTTTCTTTCATTACAACGGTCTTAACCGTTGTTGAACCAATATCTATACCTAAATTATATGTATTCTGCAAGTTGCCTTCTCCTTCTAACCATAAACCTTTACTATATCCTATATATATGTATGTCCTTTAATTATACTATATTTGTCGAATATTAGCAAGCAACCACGGATTTTATAATATAGACCATAGCCCAAAATTTTTAATCTAGGCCATGGTCTTAATCTTGCTATTTTGCGGCGGTTTCCCCTATTTCTGCGGGTTTCATCATATCATCTACTTCACTTAAATCATTTCCACTAAGTACTAATATATCTCCAACTTTTACTTTCGTCTGCCCTTTTGGCACGATAATTTCCTTATCTCTTTTTATAATGACTACAAGAACATGTTCAGGGATATTAGCATCCATAATGGTCTTGCCCGCTATCGCATTACCCTCATACACCACATATTCAGCTAGATAATCGTGCATTTGATCCTCATAATCGCTGAACGATAGCGCAGTCGGAACATTATCATCAATTATGTCTAGCTTCTTGGCTAATGCGGGTATGAATGTGCCCTGAACTATTAAAGAGAAGATAGAGATAATGAACACTGTGTTGAATATATCATCAGCACCGGGCACATTGTTAGCTAGTGCATATGCGGCAAAAACTACCGATGCAACTCCTCTAAGTCCCACCCATGATACAAATATCTGCTCCTTAATCGGCACTTTAAAAAAGCTAAGAATAGCCATTACTGCTGCCGGTCTTGCTATCAATGATAGGAATACTGCCACTGCAATGCCCGTTAACATCACCTTTGGCAAATGTGATGGGAATAGCAGCAGCCCTAATGTGAAGAAAATCACTATCTGCATAAGCCATGTAAGGCCATCAAAGAAATGAACAAGACTCCTCTTATGCGGTATTTTCCCATTACTTAAAACGATTCCAATTATATATACGCATAAATATCCATTACCGCCAATATAGTCGCATATTCCATAGGAAAATAGGACAATCCCAATAACGAAAATCGAATACAGTCCATCAATCTCAAGATTTGCACGTCGCATTGCAAATACTGCAATGAATGCAACTCCGAAGCCGATTATAAGCCCGAATGACACTTGCTTCAATGCCATTAGAAAAACATTCCCACTGCCTCTACCGGTAATTAAGGATACTACTATCACCGTCAACATATATGAAGTTGGGTCATTACTGCCACTTTCCATTTCGAGCATTGGAGCAAGCCCACTTTTAAGATTGAGATTCCTAGATCTTAGGATAGAGAATACTGAGGCGGCGTCAGTTGATGAAATAACCGCACCGAGTAGCATTGCATTAAGTAGTTCAAATTTAAGTACCTTCCATGCGAATAAACCAACTAATCCAGCCGTCGCTATTACACCGAGTGATGCTAGCAGAATTGCCTTCGGGGCAATTGGCTTTGCCACCTTCCAGTTAACGCCGAATCCGCCATAGAACATGATGAAAATTAGTCCAACACTACATACTGTCGCCGCTAACTGTGCATTGTCAAAATATATTCCACCTATCCCCTCAGAACCGAGCAATATACCTAGCGATATAAAAATTAATAATGTCGGTATTCCGAATCGATAGAGCATTTTACTAGAAAGAACACAAGCAAGTAATATTGCGCCAACGATTAAAATTGTAATTGTCATCTATCCAACTCCTTTTTATGTTATTCCCCCTTATGCACCGCTAATATGGCGCATTGCCATAATCAGCCCTAAAATTATCGGCTGATGTGCAAGATATATTATCATCGTATGTCGCCCAACAAAAGCAAGGGGCCTGCTCCTGCCTTTATAAAAGCCCTTTGGCAACTTATTCCCCTTAAAATACACACCAAAATAGCTCCCCGCAAGGAATATGAACAGCCACGGGAACAGGGGAAAATAATCCGATGATATGAATCCATAGTTTATAAAGCCGAACGGGAAAAGATATCCGCTCTTATAAAGGGCACCGGGTAATCCTATTTCTATCAATCCCGTTATGCCAATATAGCGTGATGGAATGTTGTAAGTTATCACTGATAGGAAAATCATCAATGCAATTCCCCATATAGGCGAAATTTTATCAAAAATGCGGTGCGTCAATGAAAATACTATCATCGATATTCCTAGCATATGAAGTATGCCGAATCTTATAAAATCATCGGGCGTTGCAAAATATGTTATCATTGTGATAATCATACCCATCGTAAAGCAAATTACACCTCGCTTGTAGTTATTCCTTGAATACCTACAAGCAGTGCCAGATATAACTACAAATAGCATTGCAAATGCGGTAGAAAGCGCATCCATAAAGTCCGTTTCAAATATGGGAATACTATATCCATATAGAACAACAAGGTCATATGCTCCATGGTATAATACCATACATATTATCGCAAAACCCCTCAATTCATCAATTAGGGGGACCCTCTTATTTATGCCTTGCACCTCTCCCAAATTAGCATCTCCTATACTACCCTAATTTATATGTATCCCACTTATTTACACTATACTAAGTCTTTGCTAAAAAGGTCTTTATATATACCTTATAATTATATCGTTACTACGACACAATTGTCAATAAAAACACGTAATAATTTACACAATATTTTAGGTTTATTACTAATAAAAAGTCCCGTGGAAAATTCCACGGGACTTTTATGGTTAACTGTTAGTATTTACTATTCGCCCAACGGTTCATACAATTCTTGTAATCTTACAAGATGCTCGTATTTATCCGCCGCAGCCTTAGCTGCTTTATCAAATAATTCTTCTGCCCTATCTGCGTTAGAACGTGCAAGCTTGCTATAACGAACTTCATTCATTATGAAATCCTTATAGTCAGCGGTCGGCTTCTTAGAATCTAATGAATACGGATTCTTACCCTCTAGCCTTAATGCAGGATTGTAGCGGAATAAGTGCCAGTATCCTGATAGGACTGCTTCTTTTTCTGCGGTCTGAGCCTTTTGTAATCCGCCCTTGATGCCGTGGTTGATACATGGAGCATATGCAATAATGATGGATGGACCGTCATATGCCTCTGCTTCATTGAATGCCTTTAGACATTGATTGTAGTTAGCACCTTGCGATACTTGTGCCACATATACATAGCCATAGCTCATTGCAATTGCCGCAAGATCTTTCTTGCCAACTTCCTTACCGGCTGCTGCGAATTGTGCTACTGCGCCCGTCGGGGTAGCCTTGGACGATTGTCCACCTGTGTTCGAATATACTTCAGTATCGAATACAAGGATGTTAACGTCGGCACCCGATGCAATTACATGGTCAAGACCACCGAATCCAATATCGTATGCCCATCCGTCACCACCGAATATCCACATCGACTTCTTCGATAGGAAATCTTTAGACTCTAGAATCTCTTTAGCAGCATCGGATCCATCAGCCTCTAGCGCTGAAACAAGTTTATCAGTAGCAGCGGAATTCGCTGATTTATCATCCATTGTAGATAGATATTCATCACATGCCGCCTTTAAATCACCCGATGCGCCACTAGCAAGTTCCTCAACTTTAGCAGCAGCACGTTCACGGAGTGTTTGTTGCGCCATGTACATTCCATAACCGAATTCAGCATTATCCTCGAATAGGGAGTTCGCCCAAGCAGGACCCCTACCCTCTTTATTAACAGTATACGGTGTTGATGGAGCGGATCCCGCCCAAATTGACGAACATCCTGTCGCATTAGCGATGAACATTCTATCACCGAATAGCTGCGTTGCAAGCTTAGCATAAGGAGTCTCTCCACATCCGGCACAAGCACCCGAATATTCAAGTAGAGGTTGCTTAAATTGGCTTCCCTTAACGGTTGTCGTCTTGAATTTGTCAAATACTTCAGGTTTAACATCTAGACTTTGACCGTAAGCAAATATTTCTTGCTGATCAAGCTGACTTTCAAGCGGCTTATATACAAGTGCTTTTTCGCCACGCTTACCAGGACAAACGTTTATACATGAACCGCATCCTGTACAGTCAAGTGCGGAAATAGTGATAGCAAATTTATTTTCAGCCATTCCTGTCATAGGTAGTACTTTCATACCCTCGGGGGCATTTTTTGCTTCCTCATCATTTAGCACTACTGGACGAATAACAGCATGTGGGCATACATATGCGCAGAAGTTACATTGAATACAATTATCCTCTACCCAACATGGAATATCAACAGCGATTCCACGTTTCTCATATGCGGCTGCTCCTTGTGGGAATGTTCCATCTTCCCTGCCCTTAAATGCTGATACTGGTAATTCGTCGCCTTTTTGAGCATTTACAGGAATTAGGATGTCATTAACGAAATCTACAAGATCCTTGCGATCTCCCTTAGCGATGAATTTCTCCTGCTCGCCCGTTGCATTCGCCCATGATGTTGGTACATCGAATTTTACAGCGCCGCTAACTCCCCTATCAATAGCATCGTGGTTCATCTTAACGATTCTCTCACCCTTGCTACCGAATGAAGCCGTCGCAGCATCTTTCATATACTTAACTGCATCATCTCTAGGAATAATATCAGCAATGCTGAAGAATGCGGATTGTAGGATAGTATTAATTCTTCCACCAAGTCCGATTTCTCTTGCTGTTTCAACACCGTCAATTGTGTAGAAATTAATGTTATTCTCTGCAATATAGCGCTTATCCGCCGCTGGCATATGCTCCTCAATTTCTTTTTTATCCCATGAGCAATTGAGTAGGAATGTTCCACCCGGCTTAATCTCGCTAATCATATCATATCTACCGATATATGATGGGTTATGACAAGCCACAAAATCCGCCTTGCTAACGAAGTATGTTGATTTAATTGGAGAATTACCGAAGCGCAAGTGCGATATTGTGATACCGCCCGATTTCTTAGAATCGTATGCAAAATATGCTTGTGCATACATATCGGTATGGTCACCAATTATCTTAATTGAGTTCTTATTAGCGCCGACCGTTCCGTCCGCACCTAGACCCCAGAATTTACAGCTTGTTGTGCCCTTTGGAGTTGTGTCAGGATTTTCCTTTATATCAAGTGATAGATTTGTTACATCGTCCTTGATACCAATTGTGAATTCCTGCTTATCCGTATTATTATATACAGCAATAATTTGACCCGGAGTAGTATCCTTTGAGCCTAATCCGTAGCGACCAGTGAATACTGGAGTGCTCTCAAACTTGCTGCCCTTTAGTGCGGTAACAACATCAAGATATAGCGGCTCGCCCATTGCGCCCGGCTCTTTAGTTCTATCAAGAACGCTAATTTGCTTAACAGTTTCAGGAATAGCATCAACAAGGTGCTTAGCGGAGAATGGACGGTAAAGTCTAACTTTAACAAGTCCAACCTTTGCCCCTTTATCATTTAGATAGTCGATTGTTTCTTCAATTGTATCGCATACACTACCCATAGCAACGATGACTTTCTCAGCATCGGGTGCGCCATAATAGTTGAATAGCTTATAATCGGATCCTACCTTCTCATTTACCTTGTTCATATAATCTTCTACAACTTCTGGAACAGCATCGTAGAAAGGATTTGATGCCTCTCTTGCTTGGAAGAAGATGTCCGGATTCTGAGCCGTACCCCTTAAAACAGGGCGATTTGGTGATAATGAACGCTCACGGAATTCTTGAATAGCATCCATATCTACCATTTCTTCAAGTGTTTCATAATCCCACGTTTCCACCTTTTGAATTTCGTGTGATGTTCTAAATCCATCAAAGAAATGTAAGAACGGAACTCTTGATTTTAATGTAGCTAGATGTGCAATTGCACCTAAGTCCATTACTTCCTGCACATTACCTGCACATAGCATTGCATATCCAGTTTGACGACAAGCATAAATGTCGGAGTGATCGCCAAAAATAGATAGCGCATGACTCGCAACTGCACGTGCCGACACATGAATAACGCTAGGGAGAAGTTCTCCAGCAATTTTATACATATTCGGTATCATAAGAAGAAGACCCTGCGACGCAGTATAAGTTGTCGTTAATGCTCCAGCTGTTAATGAGCCGTGCACTGTACCAGCAGCACCAGCCTCGGATTGCATTTCTGTTACTTTGACTTCATCGCCAAAGATATTCTTTCTGCCCCTAACCGCCCACTCATCAGTAACTTCAGCCATTACTGAAGATGGTGTGATCGGGTAAATAGCGGCAACATCTGTAAAAGCATAGGATACATGGGCGGCAGCGGTATTACCATCCATGGTTTTCATTTTTCTTGCCATATTTGATAGTCCTCCTTTATTTTATACACCTGTCATACATTTAACAATGTGTATTCTCAACTACTAATTTTACCACCTTTATGCGTAGAAGTAAACAGATAAAGCAAAAAATGAATATGTTTTATGTAAATTTAGTGTTACCACTGATAGAAACAGCGGATTATACCTTCTATAACCTTTAATACTTGACATAAATTCTTATTTATGATAAAGTTAAAATGTATAATTTTTTTGATTAAAGGAGATTGAATATGAAAGACGTACCCGATGATGCGGGTAAACATCGATGTTGTTTTCCTCATTGGATATCTGAATATATGATTTTATAAAGGCTTGTGGGAATTCTTATTTATTATTTTTATAGAATTGCCCTGCCTTTTTTTGATTATATTTAACCTATTGCATGGCAATGCTAAATTGGAGGAAGAAAATTGCTTACTAATATATTCGTTTTAATCATACTTATAATTGTCGGTGCTATGTTCTCGGTGGCGGATGTTTCCATTCTATCAGTAAATTCAAGCACATTTAGGATTCTTGCTAAACAGGGGAACAAAAAAGCCATTAAGATAATGCGCCATCTTGAAGAGCCGGCGAAGATACTGCCGATAATTCGGATCGGTGTAACATTATCCGGACTATTTGCAAGTGCATTCGCCGCTAATACATTTGCCTTACCTTTAACAAAATTCGCTATGAGGTATATTACTCTTTTAAACGCTAGCATCATACATTTTATTTCTACTGTTATCGTCACTATGATTTTATCCTTTTTCATGCTAGTATTCGGCGATTTTGTCCCACGCAAAATTGCAATGAAAAATCCTGATAAAGCTGCAAGACTGTTGGTTCTACCCGTATCATTACTTGCAACAATAGTGTCCCCATTCGCTAAAATACTAATTAAAATATCAAATTTAATTGCTACCTTGCTTGGTGCGGATGCAAGTTCTAGCCATCAAGATGTCACAGAGGAAGAAATTCTACTAATGATTAATGAGGGTAATGAGCGTGGATTCATTGAGGAATCACAAAAAGATATGATTAACAATATTTTTGAATTCGGCGACCTCATTGTTAGCGATGTAATGACGCATAGAACTGATTTAGTGGCAATTTCAGCCGATGCGAAAATCAGCGAAATTGTTTATCTTGCAATAAATGAAGGATATTCACGCATTCCCGTATTTGAAAATAGTGTCGATAATATTGTAGGAATTATATATATAAAAGACCTCCTTTGTCTGGTCGGGTGTGAAAATTCGGAGGATTTCTCCATTGATGACTTTATTCGTGATATTAACTATGTTCCTGAATCAATGCCATGTGGCGACTTGTTTAAAGAATTAACTAGCAAAAAGCAGCATATTTCCGTTGTAGTGGATGAATACGGCGGCACTGCCGGCATCGTTACAATGGAGGATTTAATTGAGGCGATAATGGGAAATATTCAGGACGAATACGATGACGAAGCCGACGAAATCCAGCGAATTTCTGACAATACTTATCTCATTGATGGAATGGCAAATCCAGACGATATTCTTGATAAGCTCGGCATCGATTTAGTCGATGATCACGAATACGATACAATTGGCGGATATATCACTGACTTGTTAGGATATATCCCTGAAGAAAATGAAACACCATCTATTAATAAGGGTGATGTTAAGTTTACTGTAATTTTAACTGAAGACCGCCGCATCTCTAAAGTTAAGGCGGAGGTTCTCCAAAAGAGCTAATAACTCACGATATTGGGAGGAACAATTCATGAAAAAGATAAACGTACAATTATATATTGCCTCTATTATATTGTTGATTGGGGTATTCCTATCAGGATGTGAAATCTTCTACCCTAGCCAGTTAGAGGAAGATTATCAGGCGAATATTCTTTCTACAACTGCCGATTTCACTACAACTCAGTCAACAACAAGTCAGGCAGTTACAACTTCTTCAACTGCCAAAACAACCGCAAAATCTACTGCAAAATC
>JGI24708J26588_10003142_pt1 | contig 12140 bp, 9 predicted proteins | sample BioPla1DNA2_FD_26588 | JGI IMG/M metagenome (IMG submission 26588) | reverse complement strand
ACCTATGAAACCGGTGGCACCTGTGATAAGGATTGTGGAGTTAATGAATTCCTTCATCGAATTAAATATACCTTTTCCTTTCTATGCACAAACATATTAAATTTTGTTTAAGTATTGGAAGATTCTTTTTCCATCGCTTTCGTTTTTATCATAACTCATATTCATATCACTATTTATTGTTGTTTCATATTTCAGCATTCTCAATTGCTTTGATAATGTGAAATAATTAGATTCTATGTGTAAAGAGTTGTATGCTCTTGTTCTCCTGTAAAAATTCACTTCATCTTTTTCACTCATTTTAACATCATAACAATCGGCTGTCATATCCTCAATATCAATTTCTATAAAACCATTTGATGCCCAGGGTAGAAGTATCAGCTTCCCTTGATATTCTATATTTCCAATTGAAAATGTTGCGTTCTCTCTACCCTTAACATGAGTACAGCCTTCCATCCCCGACACAGACCTAAGGGATTTCATATTATCATCTAAGAAAAATACTCTATTCGAATAAATAGGAAGAAGTATCAATCTTCCATTACTTGTCTTTATTAGTTTACCACCTTTTTCTGACTTTTCTAATTCATTTGCATCTTCCAACTCATAGGATTCTATAAAACCAGCCTCTCTATTCCATTTATGAAGACCAATTCCCTCTTTAGAACGAAACCATACATTATCTCCCTCATATTCAAAAGCTCCAATAATAATCTTCTTATTGACATTATAAACTACACCTTTTTTTGCTTCTAAATGATATTCCACCATCAGGTTTTGATCTCTTATAGTAAAGCTTAACATCCCATTCTTATGCTTAATTACTTCAAGTTCACCATTTAATAGTACAGAACCACTATCGCATAATAGTTCCCTAATAGATTTATATAGAAAGACTTTACTATTATCTATTTCAAATATTAAAATAGGTTTATCTAATTCAGCAGGAATACCCCATATCTGATTACCAACCAAAAAAGCTTCTTTAATTACAATATTATTATGTTCTTCTATGGCATATGTTGTACAATTTTTCAACTCTTTACAACCCATTTTATATTCAAAAACTTCATAAGAGTTATTTGAGACTCCATAAAGTCTGTTATTAACAACAAAAACCTTTCTGGGGGTAAATGTAATTAACTCATCTTCATAAAGGCTTATAATATATTTTATTTCTTTCATTTGCATATCATACAGAAACAATTGACCCGTATTTCTATCTATAAAGTGGATTTTATTGTCAATTATTGCTCCGTCCATAAGTCCAACCATCTATCTCACCTCTTATTTCCTAGAATTGTTAACATACAGCTTTTGTTGATAAAAACCTCTCGTTTCCTTAGTAAGCCAATGTTTTCCATCGTTTTTAATCCTATCTCTCACATCAGCAAAAGAAGCAATTTGAATATCTGGAGAAATACCTAAGGTTAAATATGCATGATTATTATAACAATATGATAGTGTACACTCTTCCCCTACTTTATTATATTGGAGTACATTTTGGTGGTCTTTAAAAAGATTATCTACTATAGGTTGATTCAAGCATCTTCTTATACTTCCTGATTGTAGGTCTATGTATAAAGAATCCGCTCCAGCATAACAATTACTAACCTTTTTCCCGAACCATTGCCATTTTACATCAAAAAGCTTACTGTCAAATCTTGACCAACTTTCATAATATTGTTTTTTGGATAATTTCGTTATAATAGGACGGTTATAATCTGTATCATCACGGGCTATTGTAATATGTGGCAAAGCCCCTAGATTCTCCATTGAGTACTCTATAATTTCATCTATCCTTGTAACTAAATTGTCATCTGTAGTTAGCTCAATTGTATAAGAAGCACCTGCTTTTTCTACAAAATGCACATTATGTGTAAATACTTCCAGCATATCACGTCTCAACAGTTCACCATAATGAAATGAAAACTTAAAAAACAGATGAGATACATAGTTCCCTGCTCTTTCAATTAGCTCACGTATCTTATTTGTTATCGTACCATTGGTAACAATGTGCAGATAATGCCCCTCCATAAGAAGCTCATGGCAAACCTCTATAATTTTATCCGAAAGTAGTGTTTCACCAGACCCACATATTCCTATTAAACATTGTCCGCCTAGTCGTTTTTGTGACAAACATAAACGAATATACTTAGGGTAATGTGAAAGTATTGGATTGTTTTTGAATTCTCCTGTTTGGCCCACGTAGCAATAAGGGCACTTAAGGTTGCATACATTTACAGCAACATGAATGCCTACATATTTTCTCATAATATTATCCCATTTCGAATCATCACTGGATAATTCACTATAAAATTCTTTTACAATTTGCTCTTCTCTCTTAAGATTNCAGTATGCTAATGCTTCTGATATCAAACAGTAATTCATTTTCTTTTCCTTAAGTACACTCTCGGCTTCTGCGATACTTTTCTTATCCTTCATACAAATGATAATATAATCGATTTCTACCTGAATGTCATTTGGATGCCTAACCTTAAGCCCGTCCATGCTCTTATTTTGATAATCCATATTAATATCACAAAGAAAACTAACGGGAATATGTGTACGTAAGGTGTTCCCATACTCCTTATAACAATTTCCTAAACCCCATAATGCTATGTTTTGCTTTTCCCTAACTGCATCTTCAATTTTTTTCATAGTTAATCTCTTTCATAAATAATATTTGTAATTTCTTTCAACCTATGTCCCATACGATGTAACTGTTCCATTATAAAGGAATTGTCATATACGCAATTATTAATAGCTTCCATTTTATCAATAATCTCCTCAGTGAAATCCTCTTCTTCCATATATATAACATAAGGTAAATGCTCTATCCACTTATACACTTCTTTCACTTTTCCTGTGGAGTTATTAAATGCAATACAGGGTGTTGCAGTGATTGCAGCAAATATCATTCCATGAAGCCTATCGGTAATGACTAGCTGGATCCTTTGAAACTGTTCAATTGTTTTAAGTAATTCTGATTCTCCGTATTTTCGTTTGATTGTTTTTTTTAAATTGATATCTGACTCTATCAATTTTTGCCCTCTTATTTTTATAGACTCCCTTATAACTTCTATCAAAGTATCTGAGCATATCTTTTCCAAGTCCGTCCTAAAGCACAGCATTACTCCTCTTCTCTCTCCAAGATGATTATCTGAATAATCTAATCCCAGTGCCATATCTGGAAATAAATCCAAATACTCTTTATCTCTGTAATGAAATTCTTGTAATCTATCATATGTAGCCCTTTCTCTCGCAAAAATATATAGATTATTCTGCATGCGATAAAATTCCGCACCCTTCTTCATTTCGTCAATATTATTATCTACATAAGTTAAGGTATTGGGAAACATAATCTTTATATTATTAGGAAATGAAGTTATTAACTCCTTAACTACTTCTCCGCTTTTCCACATATTGCCTAAATAACCACCACCTGAAATAAAAAGAACGTCCTTTTCCATAATAGTTGATTTGTATAGGTCTTCATATTTCGTCCACTCCATCATAGTGATTTCAACTAATTTCAACTGTGGAAAGTATTCCTTAATAATTCTACGTTCTGATAATGCAATAGCATAATCGCCCATATTTCCGTGCTCAGGTGTCATAAACAAAAAACATTTTGCTTCTACTGAATCCCATACCTGGTTATACAAATCAATTCTTTTATTTAATCTCCCCATCTGTCTTTGATAAGTAGGACCATATTCCGCACCACACCATATTATCCTGCTATTGGATATACCCATTTCATTTAATTGGATTATAATTTCATCTGCTACAATTTCATCTGCTACTGCTAAAAAGATATAATCAAACTCTGTCTCAGTTAAACTAGCCACCGGATTTACCGGTAGCAGTTCGTCTTGAAGCTTTCTATAGTTTTTATCAACCCAATTAACAATTGTCCCATATTTACTCTCACTTATCTGAAAATAATATCTTCTTCCAATATTTCCAGCACCATACAGTGCGATTTGACTATCGCTTTCAAACAGATAATAAGGACAAGGATATTCATATTTCTTGTATACAGAAATTCTATTTTTAATGTTTAATAATATCTGATAATGTTCAGCCTTTCCAAATATATCACACTTTTTTCTTTCCTCTTTATTTAAGCTATATGTATAAATATTGCAAGCCACATTAGAAATATTTTCCATAATAGAGATAACTGTATCTTTATCCCTGGTTTCAGGGATATCATCCCTTTCCAAAAAAGCAAGCATCTCTTTGTAGGCAGTATAAACCCCATAGAAATTTTCAAAATTCCGTTTTGAAGTCATAATCGAATTGTTTCTTATGCGACGTATGAAATAAGGAGCAGCCAAATGTCCTACTCTTTCAGCTAAGAACATGCTCTGAAAGGTAAATAGCTCATCTTCATGTAAAATATGAGGGTAAAAAGACAACGACTTATCTTCCAGGTACTTTCGCCGTATTAATTGTAAACAGACGGATGCATAATATTCATTGTTATCAACAAATTCCTTCATAAGCTCCTGTCCCTGGGCAAAGACACCATATGATTTGCTCCTTGAATAAGCACTTTGATAATACGGGAATCTATTTTGCATCTTAGTGTTTTCATATACTGTAGTAGCATCAAAATATAGTATGTCTAAATTATTGGTTTTAGAATATTCATACATTTCAGATAAAACATTCTCCCCAAGCATATCATCACTATCAAGAAAATAAACATACTCTCCCCTTGCTACTTTCAAACCACAATTACGTGCACAGGACAATCCCTGGTTCTCCTGATTAATTACCCTAATATTATCATATATCTGTGCAAATCTATCTAAAATTTCTCCGGATTTATCTGTGGAGCCGTCATTTACACATATAATCTCCACCATAGATAAAGACTGGAACACCACACTATTAAGACAATCCTCTAAATAATCTTCCACATTATAAATTGGAATTATAACAGATACCTTTTCCATTTATATATTCATCCTTTCATGCTATATCTATAGTGTTGCTAATCTATAAGCATACTCTTTCTTATGCATATAAATTTAATATTTTTTTGTACTGGAACAACTACAGACACCCTACACATATAAAGTCCTCATTTCTCAAATTCTGATTTATCTGGCAATATTTCATCAAACGCCTTATTAATCTCACCTTTAATAAGGGCAAAATCTTTAGCACTACAATTTTCATTTATACTAACCATTTGTTGTTTTTGTCCTCTAATAATATATGCAATTTCTTTATAATTCTCTAAATCCACCTCATATGGCTTACCGTGAGTACGTCTTGGATGAAACTTACCAGAACAAAGTTGCCAATATCGTATAAGATATTGAGATACGTCAGTATGTGCTCTGAAGTGATTCCTTGATGCCCTATCAAGTATATCACCCTCCAATTCCCATAAATATGATAGTACAGATTTCTTCATTGCACTGGCAACATGTGGATCCCTAAATCCCGCAAAATCATACCAGTAAGAAAGTGATTTTGTTCGATTCAGTAATTCNCCATAATCATTGCAATACCATTTGTCCCAGTTTTTTTTCTGTACTTCACGNTTTTTAAAATGCTTGTTAATTATCATCATATTATTGACCTGAACATATCTAAACATATTAGAGGCTCCCCCTATTTCAACAGGTATAATAAGCCCCTCTACTGCCTCATCACATACTATATTATTCTTGAAATAATATGTCTCCTCTATCGGCTGAAGTGGAAAAAAATCATCATTAAATATTATAAAATTCTCTGATAATTCTTCTATTCTGTGATAGTTCATCTCTATTGTATTGGAATTAAAGGTTGGCAAATACTCCCTTGGTATATAATCCTCATGCCTAATTATTCTTAGTTTGGGATGACTTGTATTAAGAAAATGTGGTACATGCCCCCATGTTACTAAAAAAATCTTGTTAAACCATGGCATAAATTTCTCAATTGCACGAAACCAATATTGTAGATTATCCCAGCTTTGAAAACGGGTATTAGATAAGGATTTTTTATCTGGTCTACATTTNGCACCACACTCTTCCTTTTCCCTTATCCATGCAGGGTCTGATCCATNAACCCAAGGAACAATTATATCTATNTTATCATTCATAATTACACCATCCACTTNTTCTCTGCATGAACTATTTTTAAATTACTCTTATTATAAAGAAAATATACTGCTGTTAATACCTCTCCAAAATATCCTATATATCTATCTCTTCTTTCATGGCCCTCTGGTTCACATAGTTCTTCAGCCCGTTCCAAAATCGGAAAAATCCAATGGCAATAATCCTTGAATGTGTTCGCATCTGCCAAAAACATATTATAGTTATATAGATATGGTTCCCTCAATAGTCGCTGTGCTTTACTATAATAATCTGGAGATAATTCTTTTAGAGAATCCAGCATTTTCTGCTGATCTTCAACTGAGATATATCGACCATATTGCCCAGACGTATCAGGATAGCATACAAAAGGCAAAGGCAATACCACATTGATGTCATTCTCTTTTATTTTTCTGATATCATCCTTACTTAATAGTAACATCCTGCGATAATGACATATACCAAGGTAATCTTCCTTACTATTTTTCCAAGCCCAGTACATAGCTGTTAACTCTGAGTACTTATAGTTTTTATATGATATATTATTTCCTGTGCTATCCAACAAATCTGCTATACGCTCTTCAACCAAAGCTGCCCCCACCTGTATAGGCTGAATCCATGAAGGAATATCGTATTTACCCTTTAACACTGGATCTTTATAATGTTTTGCCATATACATTTTCACTCCAACATAATCGTTTGTATCTTTATCTAGCAATGGTGTATCCTCCAATAACATAAACCGCCCAGCTTTTTTAAAATATCTGCTCATAATCAGATATTCCACATGGGTGTCTACAAAGAGAACATTGTCCAAATTACATTGTTTCAAATTATCATTTATACTTTTATGATAAACCTCTGGAGTAGCTACTATAACAAGAGCATTGGATTGGATATTTCTATTTACTTCAACTACTGATATATCTTCGATCTTTGTTGGATTATTATCTTTGGAACTTACTATAAATGCTTCAGGCTCTTTGCCAAGGACCTCTCTTATTGCAACATAAACGCNATATGCTACAACCTGAGCACCATAAATAAAAATAGTACTTGCATCCTCTATTCGTTTCCAGATGATGTTTCTCTCAGTAGATCGCTTCATCCAACTTTCACCTTCACATTCTGTATCATACAAGGCTTACCAGTCTCTCTATATAAGGCTACCATACTGCCGTTATCGCCGTAATATGCATCCGATATGCTAATGGCCCTATGTACATCTGCTGTATCATCAAATATACCAAATGCCCTTAACTTATAATTTTCCACTATATTGATATATCTATCACTTAAATTAGAGCTCATGGAAGAGATGGTGGAATATAATAAAGGATGAGGCCTCCATAAAAGGGCATACTCTTCCCTATACTTATAAAAAAAATCTATTACATCCTGTATTTTATCCAAGTAAACCTCTTGATGTTTTATTAATGGTTGGATAGTTGTATTATATAAAACAACCTTTTTTCTTGTTCCATCAGCTTTTCTAATAATATCATTCCATTCTTGTGGAGTATCTACCTTGTCACCANTTGAATTACGAACCNTATCCANTTTTGGAGAACCTAATGCCAAAAATTTGTCTTCTAGCTTACCAAATATTCCAATACAGTTGTTTTCCTCTTCAAACCTTTGAAATTCTTTTATATATATGTTCTTTTCTCTATCAGACTTAACAATTACCTTATCAGCATGCATTGTTCCTGGGAGTACACAAAAATGGGAAGGCACATCACCTGTAGAAACAAAGTATGGAATATACACAAGTGATCCTGTATACTTCTTAATCTCCTTGGAATAAAAATCAGGATGAATACTTGTTACTTTATTAGCATTATCATAAGGATTATGAATATAAATCACATCTGGTTGCCTGTCTGAAATACTGTACTCTTTCCATGACGTAATGGGAACATAATCAGGATATTCATCTCCCTCATAATGCATTTCCCCAAGACTTCCATCTTGGTTTTTATCATAGTATGGAATCGGTATAACATAAGTAATACAGCTTTCATCCTCTGAAGCCGCCTTCCATACACTTTCCAAACTATCCCACATGGAGGCTTTATAGGGCAAAAAAACAACCTCTTTCTTAGAGTCTGGGATATCATATGTTATACTGTTTAGGATCTTGTGTAGTAGATTCCTTAATAGTTTTATCAATTTCTTCGACTTATTAGAGTCTTCTATCACAATGCTAAGTTGATAAAGCAATTCACAGTACTCCTCTAATAACCCTACTGAGATTGTCCCTTCTCCTTCCGAAAGTTCAATTCTTTCACCAACATATATTGCTCTTTGCTGACATTCTGCAAGAGCATCCATAATTATCTGATTTTCAATAATTCCTATGTTTTCATATATAGTGTCAGTAGCCTCAATTAGCATATGTATAACTCTATTTAGGTCCTTCTTAACATGACGTCGCATTATTATTCACCTCTACTAATACTATATACCAAATATTTGTTGGTTTTCTACCGCCTTACACAAGGCCCTAAACAAATAATAATCCGCTGGTTCTGTTATCTTAATATTATTCTTCGAGCTTCTTACCATTTGCATAGGCATATCGTATATACTTAATAGATGGGCTGAATCAATAGATTTAATCCCATCTTCACTGGCTTTATCATAAACCTCTATTATATCCTTNTAATAAAAAGATTGTGGTGCTTTTGATACATACATTTGATGAGCAGGAGGAGCATCTAAAGCAAGACTACCATCTTTACTTATAATCACACTTTCCCTAGTCGGTTCTACTGTTATGGAGTTGCCATATTCTTTTACAGACTTAATATTTGAGGTAATAAGCTCGTCCGTTATTAATGGTCTTACCCCATCATGAATTAAGATAATATCATCTGGATTTGCCCTGTTTCTTAATGCCAATAAACCATTGTATATTGAGTCATGTCCTGTTGGACCACCTGGAACTATTTCTGATACCTTACTTATTCCAAACCTATGTAAAAACCCCGACAACCTCTCCATCCACTCCTCAATACATACAACAATAATATCATCTATTTCCTCATGATACTCAAAATGCTCCAATGTATATATTAAAATTGGCTTTCCATGGATCTCAATAAATTGTTTTGGCTTTGATCTGCTATTCATTCGCTGACCAGTGCCACCTGCAAATATAAGTGCTCTTACCAAATGCATCTACCTCTTTCTAGCTAATAAAATGGAACCTGACTCCTTGTTTATTCTATACTCCAAAAATCTGCTGATTTTCGTTGGCTTCATATAAAGCCCTAAACATATAAAAATCTGTTGAATTAGATATCTTAATATTGTTCTTAGTGCTTTCTACAATATGCATTGGAATATTATATATATTGCATAGCATGGCAGAATCAACCGTCTTAACGTTATCTACGCTTGCTTTATCATAAGCAGTTAATATCTTACCATAGTAAAATGATTGGGGGGCCTTGGCTATATAGGCCTCTGCCCTATTTGGGATATTATTTATATTTAATCCATCAATACTATGAACCACACTTTCTCTGGCTAGTTCCGCTGTAATAGCAGCTCCATATTTTCTTACAGTATTTATATTCTCTGATATTAATTCTTCTGTAATAAGTGGCCTTACACCATCATGTATCAATACTATATCATCTTTCTTTGCATTTTCTTTCATAGCAATAAGGCCATTATATATAGAATCATGACCTGTATTTCCACCAGGAACGATTTTTGAAACCTTAGTTATTCCATATCTATGTAATAAGCTATACAATTCATTAATATGACTTTCTACACTTACAATTACAATATCATCTATCTCTTTATGATATTCAAAATGCTCCAGCGTGTATATTATAATTGGCTTACCATATAACTCTAAAAATTGCTTTGGTTTAGAACTCAGACTCATTCTCTGTCCTGTTCCTCCTGCAAATATTAGTGCTGATATCATCTAATGTCACCTATCCTTTGTATAAGTCCTCTGTAAGTGGTCCTAATCTTATATCACATTATAGCATAAATCTACTCTTTTAAAAACCAATCGACAGCATATATAATTAGGATATTCATGCCATTATATTTATCGGCATTCTATGGCAAATACATAAGAAAACGAGTAACACTATCTAAAATCGTAAATAGTATTACTNGTAATATAGGAATTTTAAAGTTCTCGTTTGTCTAGCTCATATCTCTTAGCCTTGCCAATGCAGGCTCATATTTTCCACATCTATTATAATACACCCGAGCCTTGTCCACATTCCCAAGACACTCATGTATTACACCAATATTATAATATGCCCTATAACTATTAACACCCTCCATCTTATATACCTTCATATTTGTTGCCTTAATAAACTCACCAATTGCTTCTGTAAATTTTGCATTATTCATATATATCAAGCCAACCAGATATACAAAATCGGCGTTAATTGCAAACTCATCATATACTCCTAATAACATAAGAGCCTTTTCATACTGCTCAGAATTAATAAGGGCATAACCATAGCTTTCAACCATGTCCTGAACATATTCAAGGCTGGGATCAAGATCAAAGTATAAGGCCTTATCAAACCACTGGCTAGCTGAACCATAATCCTCCTGCATATAATAGGACTTACCTAGTTGATACATAAGGTAGGGGTCATCGCCCTCTTCCTTTAATTGATTAAGAAGAAGTCCAATATTACGGTTGGTTTTCTGCTTTCTTTGCTCAAGATTTCCATCATAGCCCCTATGGTCTAGCTCAATAGGTATATCGTAGAAATAAGCCTCTATATCTCCTATAGGCAGTGGTTGCTCATGAATCCTTCCCTTATACCTATATAGGCTCTTAGGAAAAAGCCTTCCTAGCCTGCTCCTAGCTATAAACTTCTCACCNTTCCTAGTAAAGCTATCCTTAATAAGGAGCCTTCCTATTCCATCAGGATTGTCCTTAATAAGTCTTTCAAGCTTATCCTTATCTATATTATCAACCACCTCATCACTGTCGATAATAAGTACATATTCATTAGATGCTTTACTTATGCTATAGTTTCTTGCAGCAGAAAAATCATCTTGCCATACAAAATCGTATACCTTATCAGTGTACTGGTTAGCCACCTGCTTTGTCTTGTCTGTAGAGCCTGTATCCACAATAATTATTTCATATCCCAGTGATATAAGAGGCCTAAAACAATCTGGTAATAGGGCTTGTACGTTCTTTACAATTATACAGATAGAAATCATATTGGCTACCTGTCCCTTTCATTCATTTATATATTAATTCATCTACATTATAACACAAATAACTGGTCTATCAATTAATCTTGTATCCCTAATATTTGAGTGCTTACTAGGGTAAAAATATAACATATTGTAAGTTTATTATATAAAACTTCGGGTCGGTTCAGCAAGCATGCTTATGGATGTAAATTTCCTTGAAGATAGCTTATGAAATAAACTCGTAGAAAAAAGGGCTGGTATACCAGCCCTTTAATTGATCTTATAATATTATCTTAATAATGCAAGTACTCCCTGGGTCTGTTGATTAGCTTGAGCAAGCATAGATTGTGCTGCCTGTTGAAGAATGGTGTCCTTAGCGAACTTAACCATTTCCTTAGCCATATCAACGTCACGAATACGGGATTCTGCAGCCTGTAGGTTTTCAGCGGTATTATCAGCATTAGCAATAGTATGCTCTAATCTGTTCTGTAATGCACCTAGGTCAGATCTAGCTGCGGATACCGTATCTAATGCATTCTGAATTTTGGTGATATATGCTGTTGCTTTAGTATGGTTTGCTACTTCATCATCATCACCATCACCTATTTTAGCTAAGCTTAAGCCTTCTACTTTCATGCTTTTGATTTCTAAATCAATTTTCTGTCCCTGGTTTGCTCCAACCTGAAGATTAAGCTTCTTACCTTCACCTGCCAATGACCCATTAAGCAACTTCATTTTATTGAACTCTGTATCGTCTGCAATACGATCAACCTCTTCTATCAAGGCGTTTAATTCCTTCTTGATAGCTACGCGATCAACAGATACGTTGGTGTCATT
>JGI24708J26588_10003140_pt1 | contig 12142 bp, 10 predicted proteins | sample BioPla1DNA2_FD_26588 | JGI IMG/M metagenome (IMG submission 26588) | reverse complement strand
ATAGATCCTTCGCGGGTCAAGCTAATCCTGTTCGTCTCAGGATGACAAAAATGTGGGGCTTTCATAGCAATGACAAAAAGCGGGAAAAGTGCTTTTTCACATAGTCTGACAGGGCTGTCTGCCCTTACCCAAAAACAACATTTTCATTTATTATAGTGTGGGTAAATTCCGTGCTGCCTATTTTTAGGCCGAACCGTTTTTCTTTTTTGTGCGGTTCATCTCTTTTAGTTTTTTTGTTATCAATCCATTTATAGTATTATCTGGATATTCTCCGTTCTTATCCAATGTACCGGCCTTCATATCCGTTAATATTTCTATGCCCTCATCAACATGGCCGATAGCGTAAATATGAAATTCATTGTTTTTAACCGCATTTATAACTTCCTTTTTCAGCATCAGGTTTTTCACATTCTGTTTTGGAATTATTACTCCCTGTTTTCCTGTCAAGCCGTTTAACTTACATATTTCGAAAAACCCTTCGATTTTTTCATTAACCCCACCAATAGGTTGTATCTCTCCTTTTTGGTTAACAGATCCCGTTACTGCAATATACTGTTTAATCGGTACCTCGGATATGCCGGATAAAATAGCGTATAGTTCTGTACTGGATGCACTGTCACCTTCTATAAAAGAATAGCTCTGTTCGAAACCGATACTTACCGTTAAACCCAAAGGTTGAAGCCTTGCATATTTTTCCCCTAAATATCCGCTTAAAATGAGAACCCCTTTGTCATGTATCCTGCCACTTTGATTTGCTTCCCTTTCAATATTTATGATACCGGATTCACCGCTATAGGTAGAAGCTGTAATTCTGGTTGGCTTGCCAAAACTGTATTCACCTGTGCTTATGACGGCCAATCCGTTGATCTGACCAACCTTTTTTCCTTTTAAATCAATCAATAAACTGCCGTCCTGAAACATCTCCTTGAGCTTTTCTTCATACTTACTATTTCTATATATTTTTTCTTCGATAGCTTTTTGAATATGCTTTTCTTCAATAATTTGGGCGCCATCTTCCTCCGCCCATAAATCCGCTTCATATAATATTTCGACAATTCTGTTAAATCTGGAACTGAGCTTATATTGGTCTTCGGCCAATCTTGAACCATATTCCACTACCCTTGCTACAGCATATTTATCAAAATGCTTCAATCCCCTTTCCTTGCAATGGGTAGCTATAAATTGTGCTATTTTATAAATATTTTCAGGATTTCTGTTCATTTCCGTATCAAAATCCGCCATTACCTTGAAAAGTTTCCTGAACTCGTCGTCGTAATTATAAAGTATATTGTAAATATAGTGGTCTCCAATTAATATAACCTTAACATTGAGCGGAATTGCCTCAGGTTTTATGGTTATAGGTACCAAATAACCCATTTGTCTGCCTAAATTTTCAATGCTGATTTCTTCCGTACTCAATGCCCTTTTTAATACTTCCCATGCAAGGGGATTGTTCAATATACCCCTTATGTGTAATATCAAAAAACCGCCGTTCGCTAAATGCAATGCTCCCGGTTTAATTTGCATAAAATCTGTTTTGAGCATACCAAGATAGTTTTTATATTCTATGGTACCCAATATGTTATTAAATGTAGGATTGGACTCTTTTATGACAGGTGCATGTTTCAATTCACTATTATCAACAAACACATTTACATTATACCTATTAAAAAAGTCCTGGCTCTGATATATGGGCATGCCCATAAGCTGTATTTTTTCGCCTGAATCTGTTTGGGACTTTNCTCCGGATTTAAATTGGTCTATGTTTTTCATAATATCCTTTTCAAGATTGTCGATATATTCCGAATTAGGTTCCCTGTCCCCATATTTCTTGTAAAGCCTGTTTATATCATGGTTGATAACATCATAAACAGTGTCCTGTTCTAATTGTCTGATATCTTCTGTAAACTGCTCCTCCAGTTTTTTGACTTCCTTCATCATATCAAAGGTTTCCACATTCAACTGATTGGATTTTTCCATTATTTCGTTTATTTCTTCTTTCGATAGGGCACTATATTCTTTCTGGCTCATGGGCCTGCCATCCTTGAGTGGCATCGTCATAATTCCTTTATCGGTTGTAGTAAACATAAAGCCTAAATCCTTGGATTTTTCATTTAATCTTTGTATCATTTCCTGCCTGTTTTGGTGAAAAATCCTGAACATTTCATTTCTTTTAGTCTCATACTCTATACGCTCAAATGCTTCAGGAATGGTTTTCCTTAATTTTTCAATCATTCCCTCCACATCATTTTTAAAATGTTTACCCATACCGGGTTCTAAACATAAGGCCCTTGGCCGGTCATTATTTTTAAAATTATATACATATACCCAATCACGAGGAATGGGTAACTCACTTGCAAATTTTTCTGTGATAGAGCCGGCATAACTATTTTTACCTACACCGCTTATACCTGCTATATAAATGTTATAACCCATTTTTCTTATTTTGAGGCCAAAAGTCAGTGCATCGGCGCCTCTTTCCTGCCCGATAATTCCCTCCAACAACTCCAGGTCTTCCGTAGTTTCAAAGGACAGGTCTTCAGTATTGCATAGGTTAGTCAGCCTTTCTTCCGCTAAACGATATTTTTCATGCACAAAATCCCCCCCTATCGTCCTATATAAAGTATATACCTTTATTTTAAACGATAGAAGGGGGAATTTCTACATTTAATAAAAATATCGAAAATTGGCGTTTCACGTTTGAATTTATTGGTAGGGAATAACACTCTTCAGGAAAACATGTTTATTCAAATAAGGATTTGATTTGGTACGTTGTCTCCTTATCATTGATATTAAATTCTATGTATTTGAAAATCTCTTGAGGATTTTTTGAAATATCACAATTATAGACACCTGTTGAAATATACCTTACACCGTCAGTTATATCCACTGAAATATTTTCCCCCTCGTAAAACACAAATACATTTTTTCCCCTTTCGGATAGGCCTGCTAACGTATCCATCAATAAATTTGCTTCTAATTTGTCTGTAAAACCGCCTTCACCGAATATGGGTTTGGACATCACTACAAATATGTTCTTTTTGTTTGTGGTGCCGATTAAATTTTGTAACCAGGGCCATTGATCAAAATCGGTCTGCCTTATGCCGTCCTTTGAATTGTCCAACTGTATAACCAGGTTATCTCCCCATTCCACAGAATTATGTCCGGGCCCTGCGAAAACCATTTGTTTTTTAATATTGCTACCCAGTTTCGAATCAACCTTACCTGTAAATAATGACAAATCGAAATTTTTATTTATTAGACTGCCGATTCTATTTGTTACAATCCTGTCCAGCAATGTATAATTTTTAAATTGAATCCCACTATGTATAAAAATTTTTTCTCCATCAACCTCGTAGGGTTTATTAAGACTGTCTTTGGCAACAGCACCCTCCTGCGATTCACCGGGAGGTAAAACATCCAAAATTACTTCTGAAACAGCTCCTAAATATTCAACACCTATTACAGTTTTTCCCGGCTCGGTTGGTATAAAATTTGTACCACTAAAATTTCCTTCTCCCGATTTCAACGAAAAATTAACTTTTGAATAATTAATTTTCATCGGATTATAATTCTTATCAAATGCTTTTACATCTATTTTATATGGGGTTCCTGCAAAGATTTTTTCATTATCAATTTCGGCCTTTATTCCCCTTAAGCTGCCTGCAGGTGCTGTGGACACTACTGCAATACCGTTGATAATTTTTCTTTCAACACCGTCAGAAGGATGGTTTATAACCCTCGCTTCGAAATCCCCGGGACTTCTCTTCATCATGGTGGTTGAACCGCCACCGTCCATTATGATTGCTTCATAGCTTCCGAGTTCAATCATCATTTCTGCCAACTGCCTACCATCCACCCCTTTGTAGGAGGTATGTCTACCGTCTATTGTTACAAGGATAAGTTCACTGCGGTCCCGAGTAATACCTATGGCCGTTCTTGGATGATCACCACTTACACTTTGAGTGAATGAAACTATTTTCCCATCCTTAACCAGTGCTGTGCCCCCGCCTATTGCCATTTTTATATCTTCTATGCTTTTTCCCAAATCCTGTTTTATTGTTAATCTGTCCCCCACCTCCAGACTGTCAAACAGACCGGGAGCCTGTAATTGGGTAGCCAGTATTATGTATCCGTCTTCCGGTATTTCCACAGAGGGTTGTTTTCTCCTAACTTCCGTTACTACATCATCTATTACCACTACCTCTGTAATGTCTTCATAGTATTCAGCAAAACCAGGAGAATGGGTGCCCCAATTTCTATCAATTAACGCTATGTCCAAATAATTTTTGCTAAACTTATTTATATTCCCCAAATGTATGGTGTTTCCCTTATCTGTTACAATAGACAAGTTAAATTTCCAATAATCCACCCATGCCTGATTATTATTACCTATAAAAAGGGTGGCTAAACTGTTTCCCCCCGGCTCGGGGCTACTAATTAATTTCCCATCTCTCACTACAACACCGGTAGGGGCTGCAGGAGTTGTAACATGAAAAAAATCTCCGTTTATTGCACCTATGACATTATCGTACCTACCAACCATTTGTGATAATGGCTCTCTGTGGGACAACCCTTCCGGGCTTTGTACAATTTCCAACCTTATCGAAGTATCATCAAGGTCCACATACAGTGCATTTATATTTAACCATCCGCCTTTCCCGAAACGGAGAATATTTTTATGTGTAACCCCGCTAGAAATAACCTCATCCTCTATTTCTTCATATATTACTTGATTGGCAAAGCTCACAGTTGCTAAGGATATTATCATTATCATACACAGTATCGCAGACATAGTAATCCTTTTAAATTTATTCATTCGTGTTCCCCCCATTTTTAACCTTTATATGTATCTTTATTATATATTAACCCGGGCGCAACCATATTAAATTTACATTACAAAGCACCAACATAAAAAAGAGTAAAGGAAATTCCCTTACTCCGGAGAAAAACCTTTACTCTTTTTGTTTTACTTCCAAATCAATCCTTCCGGGCAATTCCTTCAGCTCCGTTTTGATAACCGCATATGGATGTGTCATTGATTGAGTAACAACATCGTTAGGTTTGGGATCCTTAAACGTTGCATGGACTATCAGTCTTGTTTCTTCCTCTTCCTCCACCAGTTCCAACTTTTCAATGTTCACATCATATCCCGCCGTCAGCTTCTGCCCCCGGGTAACTATTACATAAACCTGGTTGTCTACCTTGGCGGCTAAGGCTCTTTCCAGCATCTTATACTTGGGTAATATTTCATGAATTTTCTCAGGGATCTGCTCCTCTTCCAATACCATATAGCCCACCTCTTTATCATTCTTAAATACTAATTTAGGAATAAATTTAACAAGGCCTGCAGCTATTGCAATTATTAGAATCATAGTAATAAATAGTTTCCAATTTATTTCCGGTAATTTCGGCATTTTCCCCATGATTTCCCTCCCCCCTTTTTACTGTTACGTTAATTAATACTGATTATATGTTTTACTAAATTAAATATGGCCTTACGTTTATTTGTATTCGGGGTAGAAAAGAAATATTCTTCGGTTCCTTCGAGGGCACCGTTTTTATTGTGAATCTCAGGATGACATTTCGTTTTTAAATCCCTTGCAGACACCAATCGTTAAACTATTGTTTATGGCCTAACCCAATTTGTACGACCAGAGGGAGTAACAAATTGATGGTAGGTCAAACGCAACCAAACATCAAATTTGCACGACCAAAGAGAGTGAACAAATTTGTAATGTTTGTCTGCAAACCATCGTTAGACCATTGTTATTTTCCATCTATTAAACTGATTGCAGCTTCTACTATATCATCCCCTGTCAATCCATATTTTTTCATAAGCTCTGCCGGTTTTCCCGATTCCGCAAAAATGTCCCTTATACCTATGCGTTTTAACGGTACCGGACAGTTTTCACCTATTACCTCTGCAACAGCGGAACCCAGGCCGCCCACAATGTTGTGTTCTTCCGCAGTTATTATGGCTCCGGTTTCCTTGGCAGCCTCGATAATCAAATCTTTGTCTATAGGTTTAATAGTATGTATGTTGATTACCCTTGCCTTTATTCCTTCGGTTTCCAGTTCCTTGGCGGCTTCCAGGGCTTCGCTGACCATAAATCCTGTTGCTATTATAGTCACATCATTACCTTCATTTAAGGTAACACCTTTTCCTATTTCGAATTCATAAGATTCCTTATCATTGATTACAGGTACCGCAGGCCTTCCCAGTCTAACATATACAGGCCCGTCCATTTTTGTAATAGCATGTATGGCCGCCTTTGTTTCTATGCTGTCGGAAGGTACGATTATTGTCATGTTAGGAATAGTCCTCATACAAGAAATATCTTCTATGGCTTGATGTGAAGCGCCGTCCTCACCCACCGTGATTCCTGAATGAGTTGCACATATTTTTACATTCAATTTTGGATACCCAACAGAATTTCTGATTATTTCAAAAGCACGCCCGGTTGCAAATATTGCAAAAGTGCTGGCAAAGGGTATTTTCCCCGTTGTAGATAACCCGGCGGCAACCCCTATAAGGTTTTGCTCCGCAATTCCCACATTGATAAACCTGTCAGGAAATTTCTGTCCGAAGGCAAATGTTTTAGTCGACTTGGAAAGATCCGCATCAAGCACGACAACGTTTTTATTTTCATTACCGAGTTCTATTAACGCCTCGCCATATGCATCACGAGTAGCTATCATTTCAGCCATTATGCCTCACCTCCAAGTTCTTTTAATGCCTGTAATTTCTGATCTCCTTTAGGAGCCTTTCCATGCCAATCCGCTTCATTTTCCATAAAAGAAACTCCCTTGCCTTTTGTTGTTTTGGCCACAATTGCTGTGGGGTTACCCCTAACCTGTTTGGCCTTATCGATAGATGAAATTATATCCTCAATACAGTGCCCATCTGTTTCAATAACATTCCAACCAAAAGCTTTGAATTTTTCCGTTATAGGAGCTACGGAAAGAACCTCCTCATTAGCTCCGTCTATCTGAAGCCCATTATGGTCCACAATTGCAGTTAAATTGTCCAGTTTATAATGGGCGGCAAACATTGCAGCTTCCCAGACGATACCCTCCTGTAGTTCCCCATCACCCAAAAGTGTATAAACTCTATAATCCTTTTTATCTATTTTTGCTGCCATTGCCATTCCACAGGATGCTGAAAATCCTTGTCCCAGAGAACCCGTGGACATGTCTATACCCGGGGTTCCCCTCATATCAGGATGCCCCTGTAACATGGATCCTATTTTCCTTAGCTTCAACAGTTCCCCCCTGGGGAAAAAACCTTTCCTTGCTAAAATTGCATATAAAGCAGGTGCGGCATGCCCCTTGGACAACGCAAAGCGGTCTCTGTCTTCCCATTTTGGATTGTTGCTGTCCACTTTCATTTCATGAAAATATAATACCGTTAGAATATCAGCTGCCGATAAAGAACCGCCGGGGTGGCCCGAACCCGATTCCGCAATCATTGTAATGATATCCTTTCTAATATCGGCAGCTATCGCTTTTAATTCCTGTATGTCCAATTTAATTCCTCCTACCTTTTGTTTTCTATCTGTTTAAAACCTTCCCCAAGCACTTCGTGTACTGTTGTAACCATTATAAAAGCATCATTATCTATTTCATATACAAGCTTTTTTAACTTTGCTACCTGGGCACGATTTATCACACATAAGAGTACATCCCTCTGTTTCCCCGTATAGAACCCTCTTCCTTCCAATGCGGTAACCCCTCTGTCCAGCTCCAAGTTTATTTTTTCCCCGATTTCATCGGGATGATCGGAAATAATATAAAATGCTTTTGAATAGTTCAGTCCTTCTATCACAAAGTCCGCCATGTGAACCATTATGTACAGGGCCATAATGGAATACAATGATACCTCTATATTTTTTACAATAATACCTGCTATTATAACTATTGCAAGGTCCAGTACCATCATTGATTTGGCCACACTGAAATGGGGAAAGTATTTATTAATTATGGCTCCTACCAGGTCTGTGCCCCCGGTTGTTCCACCACCCCTGAAAACAAATCCTATTCCCGCTCCCACGATAACACCGCCATAAATAGAGGATAACAACAAATCACCGGTCAATACATAGCTGTCTCCAAATATAATGATAAATAATCTGGTAAAAGCGGAAAGTATAACAGTTGCATAAATTGTTTTTATACCGAAAGTACTCCCAAGTATAAATAAACCTATAACGAACAAGGGAATATTGACAGCCAGGTTGGTTATGTCTATTGGTATATGAAGCGCTTCCTGTATAACAACAGCCAGCCCTGTTACTCCCCCCGGCGCTATGGTGTTAGGTGCTAAAAATAAAACCAAACCCACAGCTATTAAAGCACATCCTAAAGTGATCCCAATATATTCAAAAAATAAGCTGTACCTTGTTCCGCTCATATTCTGCACCCCTCAAATAAAATGATTCGCCAAACATATGTAATGAATTTAATTAATCCCTTTGTCTGTTTTTGTTTATTATTACGTTTATCAAAAATTTCGGTAACACTGCCATCCTCCTATATCTCCAGGGTTCTTTAAACAATCGATATAACCATTCCAGCCCCAACCTTTGAAAAAAAATAGGAGCCCTTTTGACAGTTCCTGCCCAAATATCTATACTGCCACCCACTCCCATTGCTACCCTAACTTTCAGATGATGTTTATTAATCCATTTTTCCTGCCTGGGCACTCCCAGAGCCACAAATAAAACATCCGGTTCCAAAGTATTAATTGTATCTATAATACATTGTTCCTCCTCTTCTTTAAAATAACCATCCCTCACGCCCTTTATTTCTATTTGTGGAAATACTTTAGTTATGTTCTTTGTTGCTAATTCAGCAATACCCGGTTTGCCGCCTAGTATAAATATTGAACGTTCTTCTTTGTTGCAATATTGGAGGATTCGTGTCATCAAATCAACTCCTGTTACCCTNTCCTTTAATTGTTTTCCTAATATTTTTGACGCATATACAAGGCCAATGCCGTCAGGAATGACTAAATCCCCTGTGTTCAGTATTTCCNTTAATTCATAATCATGTTGTGCCATCATTATAATTTCAGTATTGGGGGTATATATTGTATGCAATTTGTTTTTTCCCATAAACATTTTAAANCGGTTATAGGCCTCTTCCATATTTACCCTATCGATAGATATNCCCATAATTTTTTCTGTTTCCCTCATAAAATAAAATCACCCCCTATTTTATTAAATTATAAGCAAGGATTCCATTTTTCTCCGCTTTGTTTTTCAAATTCTGATTAACCTGTTGTAATCTGTTCCTGTTATTTTCTCTATTATGCCATAGTCTGTCAAACTCGGTGCGTATTTTTGTTTCGTCGATTTCCATAACTGTTCCCAAATTTATCTGTTTTATAATGTCCAAGAAACTTTTTACCTTGGGATCATATTCAATACCCAGCATCGGCACTGCCATTCCGGCAGCAAATATAAGTGCATGTAAGCGCATTCCTACTAATATATCCATATGTCCAACTAATCCCATAACCTCCCTCGGATTTAGTTCCTCTTCTATTATATAAGCTCTATTTTTCATTGATTCACATATTTCCCTTGAAACAGGTATATCTCTGGATGGTTGCATAGGAATAAATAATATATTCATATTTTTTTCAGTAATATAATCCCCGAATCCGGTCAAGACCTTCCTCAATGAAGCATCATTTTTCCACGGCCTTACAGAAATTCCTATCAGCGGCTTATCTGTAGGTATACCCTGATTATCCAAAATTTCTTTTACTCTATTTTTACTTACCGGTTCCAAAACAAAAGTAGCGTCTGCTGTGACCTCTATACTTCTGTTTATACCTAAAGATTTTAATTCTATAAGGGAATTATAATCCCTTACAGCTATCATATCAACCTTATTTGCGACCCTGTTTATTAAATATTTGCTGATATTTTTATTTATCGGACCTATGCCGTTGCCGTAAAACATTACTTTTTTATTCATCTTTTTGGCAAGATATATGATTCCCAGATAATAAATTAAAGAACGATTGCTTGTTACATCTTGCAATAAGGAACCTCCGCCACTAATTACCAAGTCGGCTTCTTTAATCGCTCGTACAATTTCCCTCAGATTATTTCTGCTAATTGCCTTAATATTGTGAAGATCCTCAGTATACTGAGCACTATATGATAAAGCTGAAATAGTTATATTAGGATCTATCTTCCTTAAAGTATCTATTATAGAGGATAGGATTGCTTCATCACCAATATTTTTAAAACCATAATAACCAAAAATAAATATTTTCTTCATAGGAATTATCACCTTTTTTATTCAGGACCTTTCCCATCCTTGTCCACCCTTCTGTATATTTCAATATATTCCTCAGCCATTTTAGTCGATGAATAATTTTCTTTCGCCCATGTAAACAGTTCCCTACCCATTTCGGATCGTTTCTCTTCTGAATTAATCAGTATTTTCATTTTTTCAGCCAGTTCCCCGTAGTCCCCGGGTTCAAAGAGTAGACCCGTCTTTCCGTCTATAATTAATTTAGGTACACCTCCGACTCTCGAACTTATGGTTGCCTTTTTCATGTTAGCACCCTCCAGTAAGGCATAAGGAAAGGTTTCACTATAGGATGTTAACAAATTAATATCTATGGAATTTAAAAAATCATATGGTTTGTCCACATATCCCAGAAAATAAACGTATGAATCGAGGCCCAATGCAATAGAAAGCTTTTTTAAATTGTTTAACTCAGCCCCATCACCGCCTATCAAAAACCTGACGTTGGAGTTTGTATTCAGTACCTCTTTTGCAGCCTGTAATAAGACTCTGTGCCCCTTGACGGGATGAAGTCTCGCTAATATCCCAACATAAACATAATCGGAATTATAGACTAAATCATTTGACATAAAATATTTGTTTTTATCTATATATTGAATCTCATCCTTAAAATCCAATCCGTTAAACACATAAGATATTTTATTGGCAGGAAACCCTCTTTTTATAATTTCATTTCTAAGTTGTTCCGAGATAGTTATGTAATGATCCATAAATCTTAAGGCCAGTGCATTAATGGGAGTAAAGATTGTTCTCTTGTAAAGATTGTCTTTAAAATCCAGTCTATAATCGCTGTGCATTGTTGTAATTATGGGAACGTTGATTTTTCTCTTTAACAAAACACCGATCATATTGGCTCTCGCCCCATGACAATGAACAAGACTGAATTTTTCTTCATTCACTATTTTTCTCAGTTTTTTCAAAACAGACATATCCAGTCTGGAACTCTGCAACATAAGCTTGATATCCAGACCCATATCTTTTGCTTCTTCATAAAAAATCCCCTTGGTAAAACATACTATTTTAACTGACACATTTTTTTCCTGAAGATTCTCAACGAGAGTAAGCACCTGGACCTTGGCTCCCCCTATATCTCCACCACTAATTAAATGAAGTACCTTCATTTTGGCCTACTCCAAGGAGTAGTTCCCCCTCTCCAAGAGTCTGTTTTAAATATTCCTGACTAGTATCTGATATCTAACATTACAGCTTCAGCCTTACTTTTATTACTTTGAACAATGTGAAGGTTACCGCTCAATATTTCCAGACCCCTTATTTTAATTCCTCCGGATCCACATTCTGCCTCACCCTCAAGGGTAAGAATTACATTGTACCGTTCCGGTACATCTGCATTAACCAAATTACCTTGACTATCCACAACGGCTTCCTTATGGGGTTCCACCCTGACTCCTTTTACTGTGCCCAAAATTATACCTGTTATCGAATCCTTTATTATATCCCCTTCCTGAAAACCTTTGGTGAANGGTAACATCACCTTCTTTATAAATAAATCCATCTCTATGCTCCGAACTGTTGTCTGTTGGCCCATTAAAGCCGATTTTTGACTGATTTTAAAACAAATTCCGAAAATTAGAAACAAAATCAGAACAACCACTATTAAATCTATTAAGTTTATTAATCCAAATAATTTTCCCTTTTTATCTATCAATTGCATTCCTACACACCCCTTCGATCATTTACTTATAATAAGTACTGATTATATGCTCTCATAAAGTATGCCTTTTGTCTCTACCTCCTCCCGGGTATAAACATTTTTCGTATCCAGGATAAAGGGATTATTATCTTTTAACATTTC
>JGI24708J26588_10003139_pt1 | contig 12143 bp, 8 predicted proteins | sample BioPla1DNA2_FD_26588 | JGI IMG/M metagenome (IMG submission 26588) | reverse complement strand
ACAAAGTCTGTAGATACCTCCCAAAATTTTGATTACAATGAGGAGTTTAAAAAATGGGAAAATAGAGCTCACAATATTTATGAATATGATTTAAAAACTTCTCAAGTAAAGAAAATAACTAAGGGAAATGATTTGGACTTTATGCCAATAAGTATATCTAAAGATGAGATATTATTTATTAGATACAAAGGTAATGGATACTATAGTCTAATTAAACTAGTAAATGGAAAAGAGGAAATAATAGGAGATAATCTTATTTTAGATTATTACAATGAAGGCAAGTCCCTAGGATTTTATGGCCATATAGTAACAGAAGGAACAATGGATATATTTTTAAATAAGAAAAAAGGAAATATTAAAATTAAAGATAAAAAACCCCAAAAATCTATATCTGTAAAAGACCAGGAGACAGAAGACCTAGATATGATTAGCTTTTCAGCCCAAATTAGATTAAATGACCATATTGCTTTTGAAGACTTAAGGGATGTTTATAATATTAGCTCCAATTATATAACTAGGGATAATTGGTATGTAATAAACGAAGATTATTTTCAAATAGAATTATTAGGATATGATAATGCTCAGAAAGTGGATTTTTATGTTTTAAGACTGGAGTCAAATGAGGGTCCAATATTAGCATTTACTGATACTGACCATACTGATGGTTGGAAATATACAAATGATAATATAAATGGGATAATAGATAAGCATGATAAACCCTTACAAAGTGGGTTCTCATATGAACCCTATTTTGTCATATATACAGAGGTAACACTAGAAGATGGAAGTATTATAGAAACACCAAGATTACCAATATATTATGAATAAATTATTATAGTATACTTAAGATAGGAATCTAAAGAAATAAATTGAGAATTGAAGATATAAGTTTTAATAATAAATCAGTGGTATTAGTAATTAATTACTAATACCACTGATTTTCTACTTTATTTTATATAATTATCAAAATAACCCTGTATATATACAATAGGTGTACCTTTATCCCCACTCCCTGAAGTCAAATCAGAAAGGGAGCCTATAAGATCTGTAAGTTTTCTAGGAGTGGTACCTAGTGTTTCTGGAGTATCCATAAGTGTGGANTCTTTNTTTTCAATNTATTNNNNAATAGCTNTTTNNAGCTCTTCTCCTTTTAAATCGGCAAAACTATTATCAGCAAGATATTTTAATTTAATTTCATTTGGTGTACCTTCAAGTCCTTTGGTATAAGCTGGAGACACTATAGGATCAGCTAATTCCCAGATTTTGCCTACAGGGTCTTTAAAGGCGCCATCCCCATATATCATAACTTCAACAGTTTTCCCTGTTTTTTCTGTAATTCTAGATTGAATTTCATCCACAATAGACTGACAATCTCGTGGGAAAAGTTTTACTTTTTCTTCTGTAGCCATATTTGAACCTAAAAGCCCATAGATTTCATTGTAGCCACTGCCATTAATAGATGTAGTTAAGATTTCATCAAGGCCATAAATTTTTTCTCCACCATTTGATTTCAATATTTTCTTGGTTCTAAATCTAGAATGAATATCACATACAAGAACATTTTTTGTATAGTCTAATATGGTTTTAGGATTATTTGAAAATATGATTTGGCATTTAGTTCCATGACTTTCCACTATTGTCTTATAAAAATCAATATAGTCTACATTTGTAAAAGGATGTTTTTTGTATCCAAATAATTTTCTAAACTCCTCTTCTGTTAAAGTATCTGTCCAAGGGTTAATACCCTTTTCATCTAGTTCATCTAAACTTACTAAGGGATTACCTACTTCATCTGAAGGATATTGAAGCATTAGTATAATTTTTTTACTACCCTTTGCAATACCATGAAGACAGGTAGCAAAACGATTACGACTTAGAATAGGAAATACTACCCCAATAGTATCTTCTCCAAATTTTGAAACTATGTCTTTAGAAATATCATTGATACTTGCATAGTTTCCTTGAGTTCTAGCAACTATGGATTCAGTTAAAGAGATGATATCTTTATTATTAATTGTAAATCCTTCTATCTCTGAAGCTTTTAGTATTGTATCTACCACTATTTTAACAATATCATCTCCTTCTTTCATAATTGGAGCACGAATACCTCTAGCAACAGTTCCAACTATCCTTTCCATCCTAATCTCTCCTTAAATTTATTTTGAGAATAATAAAAAACCTCTCACTTGTAATATATGCTATTTTGTGATATAAGTAAAATAAATATGTATGATACTATATATAAGGAGCGCTTATATGTCTATTAAATTGGATTTATATAAAATTTTCTGTGAAGTGGCCAAATGTGGAAGTTTTTCCAAAGCTGCAAAGTCTCTATATATGACACAGCCAGCTATTAGTCAAGCAATTATGCAACTTGAAAGTAATTTAGAAGTACGCTTGTTTACGCGAACACCTAGGGGAGTAGTGCTTACAAATGAAGGAGAAATTTTATTTGAATATGTAAACTCTGGCATTAATCTAATTGATGTAGGTGAAAAGAAAGTTATGGAATCTAAAAATCTTATGGCAGGGGAGCTAAGAATAGGAGTTGGAGATACTATTTCTCGTTATTTTTTACTACCTTTTTTAGAAGAATTTCATAGTAAGTATCCAAATATTAAATTAAAGATTATAAATCGTACAACTTTAGAACTTTGTGATTTACTGAAATCAGGAGAAATTGATATTGCAATTTGTAATCTACCTATTAAGGATTCTTCATTGGAAATAATAAAATTAATAGATATTCAGGATATATTTGTTTGTGGAGAAAAATATAAGGATAAAATTTCCATTCCCTTGAATTTTAATGAATTAGCAGAATTTCCACTAATATTACTTGAACCTAAAACAAATTCAAGACGATATGTGGAAAAATATATATTATCAAAAGGAGTTAAAATAGAACCGGAAATTGAATTAGGTTCCCATGATTTGCTATTGGAGTTTGCAAAGATTAATCTAGGAATATCCTGTGTCGTTAGGGAATTTTCCAAAGAATATTTAGAAGCTAAAAGTGTATATGAGATAAATTTAGTGGAAGAAGTTCCTAAAAGGTCAATTGGAGTTTGTTTTCTAAAAACTGTATCTTTATCTCCTGCAGCAACAAGATTTATTGAAGATTTAGAAATAGAATAAAGATTTAATAATACACTATATTTTCATTATGGTAGTAAAATAGATTATTTTTTCATATAAATAAAATTTAGATTAAGAAAAACAATGTATATGTCATAGAGATGAAAAAATCACAGCTTATATAAAAAATATAATATAAATGAGGAAAAATGAAATAGGGAAGAATAAGTTAATTATAATATAATTTGGGTAATAGTTAAATATAATGATTTAAGGAGTGAAAAAATGAAAAGCACAAAATATTTAATCATAGGAAATGGTATAGCAGGGCTTTCTGCAGCAAAAGAAATAAGGAAAAATGATATAGAAGGTAGTATTACTATGGTGTCTAGTGAACCATATTTAACCTATTATCGAGTACGTCTAACAGAATATTTATATAAAGAATATAATGATGAAGAAATACTCGTAAATAAGGAAGATTGGTATGAGGAAAATAATATAGAAGTATTACTAAGTAAAATTGTAGAAGAACTAGATACTAATAATAATAAAATAAAGTTAGATGATGGTACAGAAATTGAGTATGAAAAACTTCTAATAGCCACAGGTAGTAGACCTTTTATACCACCTGTTGCTGGTAAATTTAAGAAAGGTGTATTGGCATTAAGAACACTTAGAGATTTAGAATATATTAACGATTATTTTAGTACAAAAGAAAATATTACTGTAATTGGTGGAGGACTATTGGGATTAGAAGCAGCATGGTCATTGAAGCAATTGGGAAAGAAAGTAAATATTGTAGAATTTGCTCCATATTTACTCCCAAGACAATTAGATGAAGAATTGTCCCGTAAATTAGAAGAAAAATTAATAAATGAAGGCTTTAATCTATATTTAAATGCAGCTGCTGAAGAAATCTTAGGAGAGAATGTAGCCAATGGAATTAAATTAAATAATGGAACAGAGTTTGAAACAGATGCAGTACTATTTTCAGTGGGGGTAAGACCAAATTTAGATTTAATTAGGGATACTGAAATAAAATTTAATAAGGGAATACTAGTAGATAGTAATCTTAAAACCAATATAGACAATATATATGCAGCGGGAGATGTAATAGAAGTAGATGGCAAAACAATAGGACTTTGGACTTCTAGCAACCAACAGGGAAAGATTGCAGGTAGAAATATGTCAGGGGGAACACTAGAATATAGGGAACCAAGACCCTATGCTAGTTTAAATTTAGGAAATATTAAACTTTTTTCCATGGGAAATATTAATGAATATGATTTTATTTATGAATATATTGACGGTGAAATCTATCATAAATTATTTGTAACTAATGATAAATTAACGGCTGCTATATTGTTTGGAGATACAAAGGATATGGGTAAAGTAAAAACTGGAATAGAAAATGGAATAGATATAGAGGAATATTTAGAAGATAAATTATATTATAAAAAAATCTAATTATTTTTAAAACCATATAAATTACTTTCAATATAATAGAAATTAAAATGAGGCAAACTTAATTGTCTCATTTTTTACTCTATTTATTTAGTATTTTACATAATTAAGATATAATATTAACATAGTCAATAATCAATAATTTGGAGGTGGTTTTGTGGATATTCAATTTTGTGGTGCAGCAAAGGTGGTAACAGGTTCCAACTATTTAATTGAAAGTAGAGAGCATAAAATATTAATAGACTGTGGGATGTTTCAAGGGAATAGGGAACTTGAAAGAAAAAATTTTGAAAAATTTCCCTATAATCCAGTAGATATTGATTATTTAATATTGACCCATGCTCATATTGACCACAGTGGCAGAATACCTAAACTTGTAAAAGAGGGCTTTAAAGGCAAAATCATAAGTACAAAACCTACTTATGATTTATGTAAAATAATGTTAATGGATAGTGCTAAAATCCAAGAAGCTGATACAGAATGGGAAAATAGAAAAAGGCAAAGGGCTGGGAAAAAGCCTATAGAACCTTTATATACAACAGAAGAAGCTGAAGTTAGTCTAAAATATTTTGAGACCTATTTATATGATCAAATTATTATTTTAAATGAAGATATTCAATTAAGATTTAGGGATGCAGGCCATATGTTAGGCTCAGCAATTATTGAATTATGGATTAAAGAAAAGGGGAAATTTATTAAAATAGTATTTTCTGGAGATTTAGGAATGCCCAATAGACCTATTATTAATAATCCTGAATTTATAGATGATACAGATTATCTTGTAATTGAATCTACTTATGGTGATAGTATACATGAAGGCATAGGAAAAAGTACTCAAAGATTAGTAGAGATAATAAATAAAACTGCATTAAGAGGTGGTACAGTTATGATACCTTCTTTTGCAGTAGGAAGAACTCAAGAACTAATTTATGAGTTAAACAAATATTATGAATACAATGTAAATGTTGAAGAATATATGAATATACCAATATACGTAGATAGCCCTATGGCTGTACTAGCTACAGAAGCTTTTCAACTTAATTCCAGTAGTTTTAATAATGAAGCTAAAAATTTAATATTAAAAGGAGATAATCCTTTTATATTTTCTAATTTAAGATATATAAAAGATCAAAAAGAATCTATGGCTTTAAATAAATATGAATTCCCTAAAGTAATAATTTCTTCTAGTGGAATGGCTACAGCAGGTAGAATTAGGCATCATCTTAAACATAATCTTTGGGATGAAAAAAACAGTTTAGTTTTTGTTGGCTATCAAGCAGAAGGGACATTGGGAAGAATTATATTAAATGGAGTTAAAAAAGTAAAAATTTTGGGAGAAGAAGTAGCTGTAAATTCAGAAATATATAATTTAGAAGGTCTTTCAGGTCATGCAGATCAAATCATGCTTTTAGACTGGATAAGAAAATTTAAAACTAAACCACAAAAAATATTTATAGTTCATGGAGAAGAAGAATCATCTAAGACTTTATCAAAATTAATAGAGGATGAATTTAATATAGAGACAATAATCCCAAATATAGGAGATGTTTTTACAATAGAAAGAGAAGATATTGAATTAGCTAAGAGTATTGAAGTAGAATCATCTTACTTAATAGATGATATAAATATAGAATTAGAAAATATATATAGACAAATTCAATCCTTAAACATTAGAAAAGAAGAATTAACTGATCCAAAATTAATAGAAAAAGATTATAATACTTTAAAAAACATACTAATTGAATTACAACACAATCTTATGGATTTAAACATGCTGCTTGGAAAATAAAATATAAAATAAAAGAGTTTAATTTTTTTACTTAGATATTTCGATTAATTCAGACAGAGTAACAAATTTATAACCTTTGTTTTTCAGTTCTGGTAAAATAATTTTTAAAGCTTCCACAGTATGACTTTCATTATGATAAACATAATCATGTAATAAGATAATATCTCCATTTTCTATTTGAGATAAAATAGTGTCAGCTATTTTTTTTACTCCAGGATTACTCCAGTCTTTATGATCTTCATTTTGAGACCATAATACAATACTACATTCTTTATTAATAGCTGATATTATTTTTTCATCAAAGATTCCATAAGGGGGGCGAAACACTTTAGATTCAACACCTGCTAATGATAAAATAATTTCCTGAGTTTTATTAAATTCTTCTTGGATTTTTTCTTTAGATACTTTTTTAACATTTATATGTGAGTAAGTATGATTACCAATTTCATGTCCTTCTTTGGCTTGTCTTTTTATTATTTCAGGATACTGTTCTGCAAATTTCCCCAACACAAAAAAAGTAGCCTTAATATTATATTCATTTAGTAAGTCTAATATTTCTGTTGTATATTTAGGATGAGGACCGTCATCAAATGTTAAAGCTATAATTTTTTGTTCTTTAGAACCATAACTTATTAATTTTTGTTGATTACTTTTTGTTTTATATGGATTTCCAAAGCTTACATATTTAATAGAAAATCCTAAAATTATTGAGAATATAATGATAACAGTAATTTGAACCTTTATATGTTTTTTTCTCATATTTAGTCTCCTTATAATTATAGTATTTTAAATTAAACTATATAATAGTTTGTTTTTTTAAAAAAAATATATTCCTTTTTAATAAGAAAACTAATTAAAGGTAAAAATTTTTATGGAAGGAAATTTAATATTAATATTTAAACTAGGATAAGTTATTATTTTAGTATTGATACAAAAAATTTTATTAAAATAGTAAAGTAACTATAATAGGATGTAAATTCCTATTGCTGATTAATATAATGAAAAGGCAAATTTTATTAAAAATGTTTTAAATTAATATTTTAAAATTAAAAAAAGATAGAATAATAATACCCTATCTTTTTCTCTTATAATTATTAGTTTGTACGAACAGTGCTGGTGCCGGTGGTGGGACTCGAACCCACACGCCTCGGAAGGCAACGGATTTTGAGTCCGTCTCGTCTGCCAGTTCCAACACACCGGCATTTTTTATTACAAGAAATATAATAACATAAAATTATAAAACAATCAAGACAAATTTGTTTACCTAAAACCACATTTAATGTATACTTATAATAATACGAGATTATTATTTAATTAGACATATGCAATATTTATATAATAATTAAGCTTAAGGAGTGATATAGTGAATAAAGAAAAAAGCAAAAGACTATTAGTTATAGATGGAAACAGTTTAATACATAGAGCTTTTTATGCATTACCTTTATTATCAACTAAAGATGGTATATATACCAATGGAGTATATGGATTTTTAACTATGCTATATAAAATAGAAGAGGATTATGAATACGATTATATATCAGTAGCCTTTGACAAAAAAGGGCCTACATTTCGTCATGAAGCTTTTGATTTATATAAGGCTAATAGGGACTCTACGCCAAATGAACTGTCTTTTCAATTTCCCATATTAAAAGAAATATTAAATGCAATGAATATTAACCAAATAGAACTAGATGGATATGAAGCTGATGATATAGCAGGCACCCTTGCCAAATTAGGTGAAGAGGAAAACATGGAGGTAATTTTAGTTACAGGAGATAAGGATTATTTACAATTAACCTCAGATAAAACTGAAGTATTATTAACTAAAAAGGGAATAACTCAATTAGAAAAATATGATAAAAAAAGAATAATAGAGGAGTATGGAATTACTCCAGAGCAATTTATAGATTTAAAAGGCTTAATGGGAGACCAATCAGATAATATTCCAGGTGTGCCAGGGATTGGTGAAAAAACAGGTATTAAACTTTTAAAGGAATTTGGTACAATGGAAAATTTATATGAAAATATAGATAATGTAAAAGGGAAAAAGACTAAAGAATCCCTTATTGAACATAAAAACATTGCCTTTTTAAGCAGAAAATTAGGCGAAATTATTACTAATGTCCCATTGGAATTATCCTTAGACGAATTAAAGGTACAAGAGCCAGATTGGGAAAAACTAGAAGAACTATACAATAAATTGGAATTCAACAGTTTATTATCTAAAATACCAGAAGACAAATTATCTAATAAAGAAAATTCCAATTATGAAACTAAATACAAAATTGTAAAAAATAATGAATACAATAATATTATTAAAGAAATAGAAAATAGTAAATCTTTTGGCTTTAAATTTTTGTTTGAAAATGAACATTATATAAAATCTGAAATATTAGGAATAGGCATAAAAACAGAAAAAAACCCTGCATACTTTATTAGTTTTTTAGAAAATAATATAAAGGATTTTTCTAAGACTTTTAAACCTTATTTTGAATCAGAAAAAATAGAAAAATATGGACATATGCTAAAAATGGATATTTTTGCATTGTTGAAATTAGGTATAAATATAAAAAATATTAATTTTGATACTATGATAGGCAGTTATTTATTAAATCCAGCTCAGACTAATTACAGTATAAATGAATTAGCTAAAGAGTATTTAAATATATATGGTACAGATGAAGAAGAATTACTAGGGAAAGGTAAAAATAAAAAATCCTTTAAAGATTTAAATATAGAATCACAGGCAAAATATATTGCCATGACATTGGACTTTATTAGTAAAATAAAAGAACCAATTAAAAACAAAATTGAAGAACAAGGCATGAAAAAATTATATTATGATATAGAATTGCCCCTAGTTGAAGTTCTAGCTCATATGGAATTTAATGGTTTTAAAGTAGATTTATCTGTTTTGGAAGAATTAGGAAATGAATTTCAAATTGAAATAGATAAATTGACCCAAGATATTTACACTTTAGCTGGAAAGGAATTTAATATAAATTCCCCTAAACAATTGGGAGAAATATTATTTGATAAATTAAATTTACCTGTAATTAAGAAAACTAAAACAGGCTATTCTACAGATGCAGAAGTATTAGACAAATTAAAAGGGCAACATGATATAATAAATAAAATATTAAAATATAGGCAAATGGTTAAATTAAAATCTACCTATATAGATGGACTAATAAATGAAATAAATCCAGAAACAGGAAAAATCCACTCTACATTTAATCAAACTGTGACTAATACAGGAAGGATTTCTAGTACAGAACCAAATTTACAAAATATACCCATAAGGACAGAAGAAGGAAGAAAAATTAGAAAAGCCTTTGTACCAGAATCTAAAGAATATATATTAGTGGATGGGGATTATTCTCAAATTGAACTTAGAGTATTAGCTCATATTTCAGGAGACCCAAAGATGATGGAGGCTTTTTTTCATAATGTAGATATTCACACTCAAACAGCCTCGGAGGTATTTAATATACCAAAAGAGGAGGTAACTCCTTTAATGAGAAGTAGGGCTAAGGCAGTTAATTTTGGAATAGTTTATGGAATTTCAGATTATGGTCTATCTCGTGATTTAGATATATCTAGAAAAGAGGCAAAAGAATATATAGATAATTATTTAAAAAACTACATTATGGTAGACAAATACATGAAGGATATTGTTAACAAAGGTAAAAAAGATGGCTATGTAGAGACTTTACTAAATAGAAGAAGATATATACCTGAATTAAAATCTAGAAATTTTAATGTACGTTCCTTTGGAGAAAGGATTGCTATGAATACTCCCATACAGGGAACTGCTGCAGATATTATTAAAATTGCTATGGTAAAAGTTCATAGGGAATTAAAAAATAGAAAATTAAAATCCAGATTAATTTTGCAAGTTCATGATGAATTAATTATTGAAACCTTCAAAGATGAGGTAGAAGAAGTTAAAAAAGTAATGAAAGACATAATGGAAAATTCCATAAAATTAGATATTCCATTGAAAGTAGAAATAAGCATAGGAGAAAATTGGTATGAAACAAAATAGTTGCAAAATCATAGGTATTACTGGCGGAATTGCCACTGGAAAATCTACTGTGACAAATATGATTAGAGAGAAGGGACATATNGTCATAGATGCAGATAAAATTGCCAGAAATGTAGTGGAAAAAAACAGCCCAGCCTATGTGGAAATATTGGATTTTTTTGGTGAGGATTTTTTAGATGAGAATGAGAATATTGACAGAAAAAAACTAGGAAGTATAATATTTAAAGATGAAAGTCTTCGTAAAAAATTAAATAATATTGTACATCCATATATTTACGAAAATATTAAAAATCAAATATTAAAACATAGTGAAAGGGAAAAAACAATTTTCTTAGATATTCCTTTGTTAATTGAGGAATTAGATAGTTTTAATAAATATGAAATTTATTTTGATGAAATATGGTTAGTTTATGTAGATGAATTAACTCAATTAAATCGACTAATGAAAAGGGATTTAATTGATGAAAAAGAAGCGCTATATAGGATAAATTCTCAAATTTCCATAGAATTAAAAAAGAAATATGCTACTAGAATACTAGATAATAGAGGAGAATTAAGAGAACTAGAAAAACAATTAGATAAAATACTAAATGAAATAATATAATCTATGGAGGTTTAATTTAGATGTTCAAAAGAAATAGATTGTTTAAAAATGCTACATTTCTACTTATTGTATTTTTAATTGTAATAGTTGTTAGTAATTTATATTATAGATTTACTTATCCATTATCTTATAAAAGTTTAATAAATAATTATGCCAAGGAATACAATATTGACCCTTATTTAATAGCTGCTATTATTAATGTAGAGAGTAATTTTAATAAAAATGCCCTATCTTCCAAGGAAGCAAGGGGTCTTATGCAAATATCAGCTAGTACTGGGGAGTGGGCAGCTAGAGACTTAAATATTGAAAATTTTGATTTAGATTTATTATTTGAACCTGAGATTAATATTAGAATAGGAACTTGGTATCTAGACCAATTAACTAAGGAATTTGGAGATAATACTCAATTAATACTTGCGGCTTATAATGGTGGCAGTGGAAATGTGAATAAATGGTTAAAAAATCAAGAGTATTGTGATGATGGGGTAAGTTTAAAAAAAATACCTTTTAGAGAAACTGAAGAGTATGTGGAAAAGGTGTTAAAAAATCATAATATATATAAAAAACTATATAAAGGTGAATTTAATGGAGAAATGGAAGATCAAGAACCATATTTTCTTCAAATATTCCATAATTTTAGAAAAATTATTAAAAACCTTATGGTTATAGTTAAATAAGGGGATGAAATAATTGAGAAAGAAAAATATACTAGTATTACTATTGGTATTAATTTTATTATTAAATTTTACTGGATGTAATAGTGAAATTGAAACTGATGAAAAGCAATACATTTTTAAGTCTGAAGAGGAGGAAGAAACAATTTTTGAACCAGAATATGGTGGCAAAATAATCCTTCCTCTTACTACTTTAAATACTTTAAATCCTTTACTAAGCGAAAATTTACTATATTATCACTTTAGTAAACTTATATTTCAAGGCTTATTTGATTTTGATGATGATTTAAATACTATTCCAGTACTGGCTAATGATTATACCATAAAAGAGGACGGTAAAATTATAAATATTAAATTAAAAGAAAATATAATATGGCATGATGGAGAAAAGTTTGACTCTGAAGATGTGGCTTTTACTATAAATACAATTAAATATGCCAATGAAGATATTGTTTACAAAAAGATGTTAAATAATTCAGT
>JGI24708J26588_10003138_pt1 | contig 12146 bp, 6 predicted proteins | sample BioPla1DNA2_FD_26588 | JGI IMG/M metagenome (IMG submission 26588) | reverse complement strand
CCTAAAACCTTAGTTACAACTCCAGCTCCTACTGTTCTTCCACCTTCACGAATTGCAAATCTTAATCCTTCTTCCATTGCTATTGGAGTAATTAATTCTATGGTAAATTTAGCATTGTCTCCTGGCATTACCATTTCTACTCCTTCGTCTAATTGAATATCTCCTGTAACGTCTGTGGTTCTAAAGTAGAATTGTGGTCTATAACCATTGAAAAATGGAGTGTGTCTTCCACCTTCTTCTTTAGTTAATACATATACTTCTGCTTCAAATTTTGTATGTGGAGTTATTGTTCCTGGTTTAGCTAATACTTGACCTCTTTCTATTTCGTCTCTTTGTACTCCACGTAGTAATGCTCCTATATTGTCTCCAGCTTGAGCTTCTTCTAGGATTTTTCTAAACATTTCTACTCCTGTTACAACTACTGTTCTAGATTCTTCTGTTAATCCTACTATTTCTACATTGTCTCCTGTTTTAACTANTCCTCTTTCTACTCTTCCTGTAGCAACTGTTCCTCTACCTGTTATACTAAATACGTCTTCTACTGGCATTAAGAATGGTTTGTCTGTTTCTCTTTCTGGCGCTGGTATATATTCGTCTACTGCTTTCATTAATTCTACTATTTTGTCTCCCCATTCACTTTCTGGTTCTTCTATAGCTTTTAATGCTGAACCTACTANTATTGGTGTATTGTCTCCATCAAAATCATATTCTGATAGTAGTTCTCTTACTTCCATTTCTACTAATTCAATTAATTCTTCATCATCTACCATATCTGCTTTGTTTAAAAATACTGCAATTTTTGGTACTCCTACTTGACGAGATAATAGTATATGTTCTCTTGTTTGTGGCATTGGGCCATCTGCTGCTGATACTACTAATATGGCACCATCCATTTGTGCTGCACCTGTAATCATGTTTTTAACATAGTCAGCGTGTCCTGGACAGTCTACGTGAGCATAATGTCTTTCGTCTGTTTCATATTCTACGTGAGATGTAGATATTGTAATTCCTCTTTCTCTTTCTTCTGGTGCCTTGTCTATATTGTCATAGCTCATTACTTCTCCTGAACCAAATCTTTGATTTAATACAGAAGTTATTGCTGCTGTTAATGTAGTTTTACCATGGTCAACGTGACCTATTGTTCCTATATTTACGTGAGGTTTTGTTCTTTCAAATTTTGCTTTACCCATGATTTATTCCTCCTTAATTATAAAAGTTATTTATTTCCTAAAATTTTTTCTGCAATATTGTTTGGAACTGGCTCATAATGAGCAAATTCCATAGAGTAAGTTGCTCTACCTTGAGTGTTAGAACGAAGATCTGTGGCATAACCAAACATTTCTGATAGAGGAACAAATCCTCTTACTACTTGAACTCCATTTCTTGGTTCCATACCTTCTATTCTACCTCTTCTAGAGTTAATATCTCCAATAACATCTCCCATATATTCTTCAGGCATAATTACTTCTACTTTCATTACTGGTTCTAATAATACTGGTTTTGCCTTTTCCATAGCTTCTTTAAAGGCCATAGAGCCAGCAATTTTGAAAGCCATTTCTGAAGAGTCTACTTCGTGATAAGACCCATCATATAATGTAACCTTTATGTCTAGTACTGGATAACCGCCAACTATACCAGAATGCATGGCTTCTTGTATCCCATTGTCAACTGCTGGAATATATTCTCTTGGAATAACTCCTCCTACTATAGAGTTTACAAATTCATAGCCTGCACCTGCTTCTTGTGGTTCAATCTTTATCTTTACATGACCATATTGTCCACGGCCACCAGATTGTCTTACATATTTAGTTTCTGCTTCTGCAGGAATTGTAATAGTTTCTTTATATGCTACTTGAGGATTACCTACATTNGCTTCTACTTTAAATTCCCTAAGTAGTCTATCTACAATGATTTCTAAATGTAATTCTCCCATACCTGCAATTAAGATTTGCCCTGTTTCCTCATTTGTACTAGTCCTAAATGTTGGGTCTTCTTCTGCTAATTTTGCTAATGCTACACTCATTTTTTCTTGACTTGCTTTTGTTTTAGGTTCAATAGCTACTTCTATAACTGGCTCTGGGAATTCCATTGTTTCTAATATTATTGGATGGTCTCCATCACATAGGGTGTCTCCAGTTCCAGTATCTTTTAGCCCAACTGCAGCAGCTATATCTCCTGCATAAACTTCATCTACTTCTTCCCTTTTATTAGCATGCATTAATAGTATTCTACCTATTCTTTCTTTCTTCCCTTTAGAAGAATTGTATACATAAGACCCTGACTTAAGTGTTCCTGAGTAGACTCTAAAATATGCAAGTTTACCAACATATGGGTCTGTAACTATTTTAAAAGCTAGTGCAGAAAATGGTTCTTCATCTGAAGATTTCCTTTCTTGCTCCTGTTCATCTTCACCTATACCTTTTACTGGGGGTATTTCTAATGGTGAAGGCAAATAATCTACTATTGCATCTAATAATGGTTGTACTCCCTTGTTTTTATATGATGAACCACATAATACAGGAGTAATTTTTACATTAATTGTAGCTGTTCTAATTGCTCTTATAATATCTTCAGGAAGTATTTCTTCCCCTTCCAAATATTTTATCATTAATTCTTCATCATATTCAGCTACACTTTCTAATAAATTTTCCCTATATTCATTGGCTAAATCTTTTAATTCTTCAGGAATATCAACTACTTCAATGTTTTCACCAAGATCATCTTTATATATTCTGGCATTCATATTAACTAAATCTACAACACCTATGAAACTATCTTCTTTTCCAATAGGTAATTGTACGGGGACTGGATTGGCTTTTAATCTATCCTCAATCATATCTATTGTATTGAAAAAATCTGCTCCAACAATATCCATTTTATTTATAAAAGCCATTCGAGGAACATTATATTTATCTGCTTGCCTCCAAACTGTTTCCGATTGGGGTTCTACTCCACCTTTTGCACAAAATACTGCTACTGCACTATCTAAAATCCTTAGGGACCTTTCTACTTCTACAGTGAAATCCACGTGGCCTGGTGTATCTATAACATTAATTCTATGGTCTCTCCAATGACACGTGGTAGCAGCAGAGGTTATTGTTATACCTCTTTCTTGTTCTTGCTCCATCCAATCCATTTGTGCAGCCCCTTCATGGGTTTCGCCTAGTCTATGAATTTTTCCAGTATAGAATAATATTCTTTCTGTAGTAGTTGTTTTACCTGCATCTATATGGGCCATTATTCCTATGTTTCGTGTTTTTTCTAATGATATTTTTCTGGGCATAGTATTTCCTCCTTCCTAAAATATGTCCCCCTCCATAGATTTTAATGTTTAAAACTACCATCTATAATGAGCGAATGCCTTATTTGCTTCTGCCATCTTATGAGTTTCTTCTCTTCTCTTAACAGATGAACCTGTATTATTGGCTGCATCCATAATTTCTTTAGCTAGTCTTTCTACCATAGTATGCTCGCCTCTTGCCCTAGAATAGCGAACAAGCCAACGAAGACCTAAGGTTTCTCTTCTTTCAGGTCTAACTTCTACTGGTACCTGATAGGTAGCCCCCCCAATACGTCTTCCTTTAACTTCTAGTACTGGCATTATATTGTTCATAGCCTTATAGAATACTTCTAAGGGCTCTTCTCCTGTTTGCTCTTCTATATAATCAAAGGCACCATATACAATTCTTTGGGCAGTACCTTTTTTTCCATCTAACATAATATTGTTAATTAGTTTAGTTACTACAACATCGTTATATATTGGGTCTGGCATTACTTCTCTCTTTGCTATATACCCTTTTCTTGGCACTTTGCTTCCCTCCTTAACCATTTATAGTAAATTCATTGGTACTCGACAGATAATTCTGCCGCTGTGCACTTAATGCAAATATATATTAATTGGAATAATTCCATCGCATTATAGCACAATTATTTTTTTGGCTTTTTAGCCCCATATTTGGATCTAGACTGCATTCTACCTTCAACTCCTGCAGCATCTAGTGTTCCTCTTACAATATGATACCTAACTCCAGGTAAGTCTTTAACTCTACCACCTCTTATTAGAACCACACTGTGTTCTTGTAGATTATGACCTATCCCAGGAATATAAGCTGCAACTTCTACTTGATTTGTAAGTCTAACTCTAGCTACTTTTCTCAAAGCTGAATTAGGTTTTTTTGGAGTTACAGTCCTTACGGCAGTACAAACCCCTCTCTTTTGTGGTGAATGAACTGTAGTAGTAGCTTTCTTAAGTGAATTGTAGTTCACACCTAATGCTGGAGATTTAGATTTGTATTCAACTTTTTTCCTGCCTTTCCTAATTAATTGATTAATTGTTGGCATTATTGCACCTCCCTTATGTTTATATTATTTTAATAGTGCAGCAGTTGCTGCATTAACATCAATTTTACATCTTTCTCCCAGTTCTTCCATGGTATCCACATATATTACTTCAATCTCTTTTTCATTGCAAATTGTAATTATTTCGTCTATTATTTTTTTGTCAGCATCTTTGGCTACATACACAATTTCTGCTTCTGAATTGTTAATTGCTCTTTTAACCTGTTTAGTACCTACTATTTTGTTGTCTCCACTAAGTCTAGATACCATATAGTTTCCCCTCCTTTTAAACATTTTAAAGATTATGTGGGATTATACCCACATAATCTTTATGTTATCAAAGAGTCCACTGTATTTTTACACACTTATACATTTTATCATCAGTTAGTTATACTGTCAACATGTTTTTCTTCTATTAAAGTTTCAATTTCTTTATCTTCATATACTATGTCAATGTTTTTATATCTTCTCATTCCAGTTCCAGCTGGGATTAGTTTTCCAATTATTACATTTTCCTTTAAGCCTATTAAATCATCTTCTTTACCTTTTATTGCCGCCTCCGTTAATACCCTAGTAGTTTCTTGGAAAGAGGCTGCAGATAAGAAAGATTCAGTGGCCAAAGAAGCTTTAGTAATTCCTAAAAGGACTCTCCTACCTACTGCAGGTTTCCCACCAGATTCTATAACTTTTTCATTAATATCTTCAAAGTCATATAAATATACTAAAGAGCCTGGTAATAAATCTGTGTCTCCTTGTTCTTCTATTCTTACTTTAGATAACATTTGTCTCACTATTATTTCAATATGTTTATCATCTATATCTACACCTTGAAGCCTATAAACTCTTTGAACTTCTTTAACTAGATAATTTTGAACTCCTTCTACGCCTTTTATCTTTAATATATCGTGAGGATTTACAGACCCTTCAGTTATTTCATCTCCAGCTTCTACAAAATCTCCTGGTCTTACTTTAAATCTAGAACCGTAGGTTACAGTATAAGCTTTAGTTTCTCCATCTTTTGCAGTAACTACAACTTCTTTCTTCTTCTTAGTTTCGTTTATACTTATTTCTCCAGATATTTCGGAAATAATAGCTAATCCCTTTGGTTTTCTAGCCTCAAATAATTCTTCAACCCTTGGTAAACCTTGTGTTATATCTGCTCCAGCTACACCACCTGTGTGGAATGTACGCATTGTAAGCTGAGTTCCTGGCTCTCCAATGGATTGGGCTGCAATGGTACCTACTGCCTCTCCTACATTTACTGGGTCTCCTGTAGCTAAGTTTCTACCATAGCATTTAGCACATACTCCATGACGAGTTCTGCAACCTAATACTGATCTTACTTTTACCTCTTTTATACCTACTTGTTCAATTATATCAGCTATATCTTCTGTTATCATTTCATCCTTATTTACTATAATTTCTCCTGTTTCTGGATTTATTATATCTTCTACAGAATATCTGCCTATTATTCTATCTCTTAAATCCTCTATGACTTCTTTACCATCTTTAAAATCTTTAGCCAATAAATATTTATCTGTTCCACAGTCTTCTTCTCTAATAATTACGTCTTGACTAACATCTACTAATCTTCTAGTTAAATAACCAGAGTCTGCAGTTCTTAGTGCTGTATCTGCTAAACCCTTTCTAGAACCATGGGTAGATATAAAGAATTCTAATACATCTAAACCTTCCCTAAAGTTAGATTGAATTGGAATTTCTATAGTTTTACCAGATGCAGAGGCCATTAATCCCCTCATACCAGCTAATTGTCTAATTTGGTTTTTGCTACCTCTAGCTCCTGAATGAGCCATAATGAAAATATCATTCATATGGTCTAGCCCATCCATTAAAGCATCTGTAACTTCTCCTGTAGTTCTATTCCAAATTTCAATTACTTTTTCATATCTTTCTTCATCTGAAATAAGTCCTCTTCTATAAGATTTTTCAAATTTATCTACTTCTTCCTCTGCCCGCCCTAGTAATTCAGCTTTTTCTTCTGGAACTATAATATCTCCCATACTAATGGTAATGGCACCTTTAGTAGAATAATGAAATCCTAATTCTTTAATATGGTCTAGAACTGTTGCTGTTACAATATTCCCATGTTTTCTATAACATTTTTCTATTATAATTCCTAAAGTCTTTTTGTCTACTAATTGATCTACTTCTAAGGAATATTTGTCTTCTTCTCTATTTACAAATCCTAAGTCTTGAGGTATATGTTCATTAAATATAAATCTTCCTACTGTACTTTCTATTAATTGACCTCTATCTTCTTCATATAGTTTTTTCCTAATCTTTACTTTTGCATGTATTCCTACATCGCCATTGTAATAGGCTTGAAGCAATTCTTCATAGTCTTTAAATATTTTACCTTCACCTTTTTCACCTGGATTTTCTAAAGTTAAATAATAACTACCTAATACCATGTCCTGTGTAGGCGTGGTAATTGGTTTTCCGTCTTTAGGTGCTAAAATATTGTTTACTGACAACATAAGTAGTCTTGCTTCTGCCTGAGCTTCCATGGATAAAGGCACATGGACTGCCATTTGGTCTCCATCAAAATCTGCATTATATGCAGTACAAACAAGAGGATGTAGTTTAATAGCTTTACCTTCAACTAATACAGGTTCAAAAGCCTGAATTCCCAATCTATGAAGAGTAGGTGCCCTATTTAATAGTACAGGATGGTCTTTAATAACTTCATCTAATACATCCCATACTACAGGTTTCATTCTTTCCACCATTCGTTTTGCAGATTTTATATTGTGGGCATGACCTTCTTGAACTAATTTTTTCATAACAAAAGGTTTAAATAGTTCTAAGGCCATTTTCTTTGGTAATCCACATTGGTGGAATTTTAATTCTGGACCTACTACTATTACTGAACGACCAGAATAATCTACCCTTTTACCTAATAAGTTTTGTCTAAATCTTCCTTGTTTACCCTTTAACATATCAGATAAAGATTTTAATGGTCTATTTCCAGGTCCAGTCACTGGCCTTCCTCTTCTACCATTATCTATTAATGCATCTACTGCTTCTTGTAGCATTCGTTTTTCATTTCTTACTATTATGTCTGGAGCTCCCAAATCTAAAAGTCTCTTTAATCTATTGTTTCTATTAATAACTCTTCTATATAAATCGTTTAAATCTGAAGTTGCAAATCTACCACCATCTAATTGAACCATAGGCCTTAAATCTGGTGGTATAACTGGAATTACATCTAAAATCATCCACTCTGGCCTATTGCCCGAAGTCCTAAAAGCCTCTACAACTTCAAGTCTTCTAATTATTCTCGTTTTCTTTTGTCCAGTGGCATCCCTTAGTTGTAGTTTTAAATCTTTGGTTTCCTGATCTAAATCTATTTTAGCAAGAAGTTCCTTTATAGCTTCTGCACCCATCATAGCTCTAAATTCATTGCCATATTTTTCTAGAGCTTCTCTATATTCAGGTTCTGATAGTAATTGTTTTTCATATAATGGAGTATCTCCACCATCTATTACAATATAGGATGCAAAATAAAGTACCTTTTCTAAAGATCTAGGAGACATATCTAATATTAAACCCATTCTACTAGGTATTCCTTTAAAATACCAAATATGGGATACTGGGGCAGCTAGTTCTATATGCCCCATTCTTTCACGTCTAACTTTAGATTTTGTCACTTCTACTCCACATCTATCACAAACTACACCTTTATACCTAACTCTTTTATATTTGCCACAATGGCATTCCCAGTCCTTTGTTGGCCCAAATATTTTTTCACAAAACAAGCCTTCTTTTTCTGGTTTTAAAGTCCTATAATTTATAGTTTCTGGTTTTTTAACTTCTCCTTTTGACCATTGCCTAATCTTTTCTGGAGACGCTAGACCAATTCTAATTGAATCAAATGTATTTAATTCAAACAAGGAGCTTTCTCTCCTTTCTATAATAAGTTAAATTATACATAAAACTATTAATTTTCCACAATAAATCTACTACTTAATTCCTCATCTTCCCTTTCGTCAGCAACCCTATCTTCTACTAGTTCATCCCCTATTAGTTCTAAATCTTCTATATCATCGTCAATGGATTCTTTAATTTCAATTTCAGCATCTTCTTCAGATAAAATCTTTACATCTAGTGCTAAGGATTGTAATTCTTTTATTAATACTTTAAAAGATTCTGGAACTCCTGGTTCAGGAATATTTTCTCCCTTAACTATAGCTTCATAAGTTTTTACTCTACCTACTACATCATCAGATTTTACAGTTAATATTTCTTGTAGTGTATGAGCTGCACCGTAGGCTTCTAATGCCCAAACCTCCATTTCACCAAATCTTTGACCTCCAAATTGGGCTTTACCTCCAAGAGGTTGTTGAGTAACTAAAGAGTAAGGCCCTGTGGATCTGGCATGGATTTTATCGTCTACTAAATGATGTAATTTAAGCATATACATATAACCTACAGTTACTGGATTATTGAAAAATTCTCCTGTTCTCCCATCCCTTAATTCTATTTTTCCATGTCCTGGGTATCCAGCTTTTTCTAAAGCATCTATAATGTCTTGATCACTAGCACCATCAAATACTGGTGTAGCCACATGCCAGCCAAGTTTTTTAGCTGCCAAACCTAAATGTACTTCCAAAACCTGACCTAAATTCATTCTAGAAGGTACCCCCAATGGATTAAGAACTATTTCAACTGGAGTTCCATCTGGTAAATAGGGCATATCCTCTTCAGGTAATATTCTAGAAACTACACCTTTGTTTCCATGTCTACCACACATTTTATCTCCAACAGATATTTTTCTCTTAGTTGCTACATATACCCTTACCATTTGATTTACCCCAGGAGATAATTCATCTCCATTTTCTCTGGAAAAGATTTTTACATCTACAACAATTCCAGATTCACCATGAGGCACTTTCAGGGAAGTGTCCCTAACTTCTCTGGCTTTTTCACCAAAAATAGCGCGAAGTAATCTTTCCTCTGCTGTAAGTTCTGTTTCCCCTTTAGGGGTTACTTTACCTACTAGAATATCCCCAGATTTTACTTCTGCACCAATTCGAATAATTCCTAATTCGTCTAAATCTTTTAACATATCTTCGCCTACATTGGGAATATCCCTTGTAATTTCTTCTGGACCCAGTTTTGTATCTCTAGCCTCTGATTCGTATTCTTCTATATGAATAGATGTTAATGTGTCATCTATTACTAATTTTTCATTTATTAATATAGCATCTTCGTAATTATAACCTTCCCAGGTCATAAAGGCTACCAATAGATTTTTACCTAATGCAATTTCTCCTAATTCTGTACTAGGACCGTCTGCAATTACTTGACCCTTTTCTACTTTTTCACCTTTTACTACTATAGGTCTTTGATTAATTGTAGTTCCCTGATTAGAACGTTTAAATTTCAGCAATTTGTATCTATCAATTTGTCCATCCTCATCTCGCTCTACTTGTATTTCTTGGGAACTAACTTTTTTAACAATGCCAGAATTTTCAGCTATTACCACTACTCCTGAGTCTCTAGCAGCTTTGTACTCAATACCTGTTCCAATTATAGGAGACTCAGTTTTAAGTAATGGGACTGCCTGTCTTTGCATATTAGCACCCATTAAGGCTCTGTTAGCATCATCATTTTCTAAAAAAGGTATCATGGCTGTACCTACAGAAACAATTTGCTTAGGAGATACGTCCATATAATCAACTTCATTACTTGGATATATATCAATGACTCCATCTTTTCCCCTTGCAATAACTCTTTTGTTTACAAATCTACCTTCTTCGTCTAATTCTTCATTAGATTGAGCAATAATAAATTCGTCTTCCACATCAGCAGTCAAGTATTCTACCTCATTTAATACTACTCCTCTTTCTTTGTCTACAATTCTATAGGGGGCTTCAATAAAGCCGTATTCGTTAATTCTTGCATAAGTAGTTAAAGAGGTTATTAATCCAATATTTGGCCCCTCAGGAGTTTCAATTGGACACATTCTACCATAATGAGAATGGTGTACGTCTCTTACCTCAAAGCCAGCCCTATCTCGACTTAAACCTCCTGGCCCTAGAGCCGACATTCTCCTTTTATGAGTCAATTCTGCCAAAGGATTGGTTTGGTCCATAAATTGAGATAATTGAGAGCTACCAAAAAACTCTTTCATTGCAGCTACTACTGGTCTAATATTGATTAAAGCTTGAGGCGTTGCCACATCTATATCTTGAATAGTCATTCTTTCTCTAACTACTCTTTCCATTCTAGATAAACCTATTCTAAATTGATTTTGTAAAAGTTCTCCCACGGAACGAAGTCTTCTATTACCTAGATGGTCTATATCGTCTGTCATGCCTACGCCATTAAATAAATTAAATTCATAATTTATACTTGCAATTATATCGTCTCTTGTAATATGTTTTGGGGAGAGTTCTTTATGTCTTTCCTTAATGGCTTCTTTTAACTCTTCCATATCCTCATAGGTTTCTATTAATTCTTTCATAAGAGGATAATAGACTTTTTCCTTTAGTCCTAATTCTTCTAGAGAAAAAGGTAAATTAAAAGCCTTGCCATTTACAAAATGATTTCCTACTACTCGGACAGTTTTACCATGGTCTAGCATAATATCTACTTTGTTTATGCCAGAATTTTCTATTTCAATAGATTTTTGTCTAGTAATTTTTTCTCCTTGAGATACTAATAGTTCTCCTGTTTCTAAATCTATAATATCTTCAGCTGCTTCTCTACCTACAATTCTATTGTATAAGGCTAATTTTTTATTAAACTTATACCTTCCCACCTTTGCTAAATCGTATCTTTTAGGTTCAAAAAACATATTATTTAATAAAGATTTTGCAGATTCAACAGTAGGTGGTTCTCCTGGTCTTAATCTTTTGTAAATTTCAATTAATGCTTCTTCTTCTGTATTAGTGTTATCTTTTTCTATGGTTTTTAAAACTTCTTCTGTTTCACCTAAAACGTCTATTATGTCTGCATCAGTTTTAAACCCTAAGGCTCTTAATAAAGTAGTAATGGGAAGTTTTCTAGTTCTATCGATTCTCACATAAACTATAGAATTAGAATCAGTTTCATATTCTAACCAAGCCCCTCTATTGGGAATAACTGTCGCAGAATATAATTTTTTACCAACTTTATCAATTTCTTCAGCATAATATACTCCTGGAGAACGAACTAATTGACTTACTACTACTCTTTCCGCTCCATTAATAATAAAGGTTCCTTTCTCTGTCATCAGAGGGAAATCACCCATAAACACTTCTTGCTCTTTTATTTCTCCAGTTTCTTTATTAATAAGTCTTACCTTTACTTTTAAAGGTGCTGAGAAATTTGCATCCCGTTCTCTAGCTTCGTCCTCATCATATTTTGGCTCCTCAGAGATATGATAATCTACAAATTCCAAAATTAAATTTCCAGTATAATCTTGTATAGGAGAAATATCATCAAATACTTCTTTTAAACCCTCCTCCAAGAACCATTCATATGAAGACCTTTGTACTTCAATTAAATCTGGTAATTCTAATACTTCATCAATACGTGAATAACTCATCCTGACTCTTTTCCCGTATGTAACAGGATGTACCATGCGTATTTCACCCCTTATTAAACTAAAATAGCCAAAAGTAGTTGTACTTTTGGTAAATTGCCAAAGTAAATATATTATAATATTGACATATACTTGATATTTTATACAGATAGGCGTATTCTCGCTAATAATAGCATCTACATATGTTACCATAATGAATATACAGTGTCAAGCATTTTTATTTTTTTTATTATTATTCTATGATAATGTCATATTA
>JGI24708J26588_10003136_pt1 | contig 12151 bp, 13 predicted proteins | sample BioPla1DNA2_FD_26588 | JGI IMG/M metagenome (IMG submission 26588) | reverse complement strand
CCTAAGAAAGCAAGGAGGTAAATCCTCCAAAAAAAAAAAGGAGGATTGGAAGTGAAGAAGAATATATTAACGGTCATTATTATGGCTGTAAGCTTAATAAATATGGTGCTGTCTGCAGTTATTGTATTTACCATTGTACCGACAGCTAATAAAACAAATAATTTGGTAAGTAAAGTGGCTCAGATTATCGATTTGGAACTGGAGGATGAAGAAGCATCTAATATTGCTATCTCTGATATCTTTATTTATGAGCTGCCCGAGCCATTGACAATTAATCTTAGTAGTACTGATAAAGTGAATCATTATGTATTGTTAAATTTTTCTTTATCAATCAATACACTCCATAAGGATGCGGCTACAATACAGGGCGTAATTGAATCCCATTCTAACGCAATTGCGGAGATTGTAACTGAGGAATTTTCTAAATATACAATCGATGAAGTAAATGCAAGCAAGGACACAATTAAAGAGGACACCTTAATTCGTATCCAGGACCATTTTGATTCAGATTGTATTATTAGTGTCTCCTTTGGTAATATGGTGATGCAGTAAGAAGAAAATTGCTGATTTTCTTCGAAAAATATGTTATTATGGAAATAGATTACTAGGGAGGTAATGACAATGAGTGATGTCTTATCCCAGAACGAGATAGATAACCTGCTTGCAGCTTTAAGCAGCGGTGAACTGGATGCGGATGAGTTCATACATACAAATGAGAAACAGATTAAGAATTATGACTTTGCTAGGCCGTCCAAGTTTTCTAAGGAACATCTTCGAACATTGAACATTATTTTTGAACATTATGCTAGGTTGCTATCTACCAATTTACCTGCATATTTGCGCAAAAATGTTCAGGTTGAAGTAGTGAACTCGGAAGCAGTTACCTATTCTGAATTTACGAATGCGTTATCCAATCCTGTGCTATTGGGTATTATTGACTTTTCTCCTTTGGAAGGAAATATCATTATAGAACTAGCGGATAATTTAGGGTATGCAATGGTAGATCGAATGTTAGGTGGCGGAGGGTATCCCTTAGAGAAGGTGAGGGAATTTTCAGAAATTGAGCTTACAATTATTGAACGTATCTTTAATATATGTACAAATTTACTTAGGGAACCGTGGGATAATGTAGTTCAATTACAACCTAGACTATTGCGCATTGAAACAAATTCACAATTCGCACAGATTATTTCACCTAGTGAGATGATTTCCATCGTTACCCTAAATATTAATATTGGTAATGTTGAAGGAATGATGAATATATGTCTTCCTTATGTATGCTTAGAGCAAGTAATTGATAAGCTGAATACAAAGTATTGGTATTCAACAATGCAAATAGTAGATGATAAATCTTTTCAAGACCTTATCGAGGTTGCTATTGCTAAGGCTAAAGTACCAATTCGTGCAGTGCTTGGGAAAAGTACTATATCCGTGAATGATTTTATCAATATGCAACGGGGAGATATTATTAAGTTAAATACGAAAGCGGAAGATGAATTAAGTGTATATGTGGGAAATTTGCATAAGTTTCAAGCTCTTCCAGGTTCGTCCTCAGGTTCATATGCGGTAAAAGTTTCAGCGATTATTAGAGGAGAGGAGTAACATGCAATGGATGGTATGCTATCTCAAGAGGAGATAAATGCTTTATTGAATGGAATGGCAGGTGACGATCCGGTTGAACAAACGGAAACCTTGACCAATGATGAAAAAGATGCAATCGGTGAAATTTCAAATATTAGTATGGGAACAGCGGCAACTACACTGTCATCCCTTGTAAATCAAAAAGTGGTAATAACAACACCTAAGGTTGAATATGCAACTTGGGAAGATGTTGCTAGTAGTTATGATAAACCTTGTGTATTTATACAAATCTACTACGCAGATGGTCTTGATGGTAGTAATATTCTTATTCTAAAAGAAAAAGATGTCAAAGTAATCACCGATTTAATGATGGGAGGTACTGGAGAGTACCTAGATGGTGAATTAACCGATATGCATTTAAGTGCGATTAGCGAAGCGATGAACCAGATGATGGGTTCCGCTGCTACTTCGATTTCTTCTATGCTTGAGAAACGGGTTAATATTAGTCCTCCAGAATCCCAGATCGTAGATTTGGAAAGCAATATGGATGTCGAGAATATTGCAGATTTTTTAAAAGGTTCTTTTGTACGTGTTTGTTTCCATATGGAAATAGGTGATATGGTAGACAGCGTGTTAATGCAATTGTATCCTTTCGATTTTGCTAGAAATCTGTATCAAGAATTCGTTCAGACAACTTCCGCCTCACAAAATGAGGCGTCAGAACCAATTAAGGCTGAGAATACACAGACGCAGCAAAATCCACAGCAGGTACAGAATACTATGCAACAAGGACAACCTCAGATGCAGCAACCTGGTGTTAATCTATATGGAGGAATGCAGATGCAAAATTCTAACAATATTCCACAAGCAACACCTTATATGATGCCACCTATGCAGGACGTGAATGTATCCCCGGTTCAATTTGCACCATTATCGCCTTCTGGAAGCTCAGCGACAGCACCGGAGAACATTGATCTTTTAATGGATGTTCCACTTGAAGTTACTGTTGAATTAGGAAGAACAAGTAAATCGATTAAAGATATTTTGGATTTTACACCTGGTACAATCATTGAGTTAAATCGTCTAGCAGGCGAGCCAATCGATGTATTAGTCAATGGCAAATTTGTTGCAAAAGGTGAAGTTGTGGTAATGGAAGAGGCATTTGGTATTCGTATAACGGAGATTACAAAACAAAATAATTTATAACGAATATAAGAACAATCATAAAAGGATAGGAGAATTAATATGGCAAAAAGTATTTTGATTTGTGATGATGCAGCATTTATGAGAATGATGATTAAGGACATCTTAACAAAGAATGGCTATAACATTGCAGGAGAAGCTGAAAATGGCCTAAAGGCAGTAGAAAAGTATACGGAAACCAAGCCAGATTTAGTTATGATGGATATTACCATGCCTGAAATGGATGGTATTCAGGCATTAAAGAAGATAAAAGAAGTAGATCCAAATGCCAATATTATTATGTGTTCCGCAATGGGACAGCAAGCCATGGTTATTGAGTCAATTCAATCAGGTGCAAAAGATTTTATCGTGAAACCATTCCAATCAGATCGTGTATTGGAAGCTGTAAAGAAAGCGTTAGGTTAATATGTGATGTTAAAAGGAAACAAAGCCGTATTGCTGGAAACGAATATCGTAGATCAGCTTAATTCCAATAAGATAGATGAAGATATTACTCAATTGACATCTTCAGACAATATATGGGAATTTCTTGGCTTGGTATTACTGTTAGTAATTATTTTGATCGCAACTTATTACACAACCAAATGGATTGGTAAAGCAAAGGCGGGTCAGTTAAAAAGCAGTAATTTTGAATTGATTGATTCCTATCGAATTTCTCCAAATAAAATGCTTCAGATAGTGAAAGTAGCAGATAAATATATTGTGATAGCAGTCGGTAAAGATTTTACCGAGTATATAACAGAATTGGATGAATCACAGGTGAAATTAAGGGAAGGGCAATCCAACGATAATATCAGTTTTAAAAAGATTTTAGAAAAATTAAAAGATAAAAACGATTCCGGAGCTAAGCAAATAGATTAGGGTTTAATAAAGAATAAGGATGCAAAGGTTGGTATTCATGGACAGAAATAAACACAACTACATAGGAAGAAAATCTATCATGATAGTGATTATGGTATCGATATGTATATTAACCTTCTTCGGAAATACATCCATAGCCCTTGCCGCTGCTGTAGAGGATACCATTACAGCTGAGGATTCATCCATAAGCGGTAATAATGTAAGCGGTGCTCTAGGACCATTGGAGTTTAGGCTTAGTACAGAAAAAGATGGCGATACTCTTGCGCCAACACTACAAATTCTTTTGGTACTAACTATAATAACCTTAGCTCCATCTATCTTAATAATGGTAACCTCATTTACTAGAATAGTAATTGTTCTACATTTTGTGAGGTCAGCTTTAGGAACACAGACAACTCCACCCAATCAGATTTTAATTGGGTTAGCATTGTTCTTGACATTCTTTATCATGTCTCCAGTATTTACGCAGATTAACACGGAGGCGATAGAGCCTATGTCTTCTGGTGAGATTACGAAAGAGGAAGCGTTCGAAGCAGGAATAGCACCAATTAGAACCTTTATGCTAGAGCAAACAAAGATTAAGGACTTGAGATTATTTATGGACATTGCGGGTATTGATACGGTAGAAACAGTAGAGGATATTCCAATGACGGTAATCATACCCTCATTCATCATAAGCGAACTGCGTACGGCTTTTATTATCGGTTTCTTAATCTATATACCATTTATCATTATTGATATGGTTGTGGCATCGACTTTAATGTCCATGGGTATGATGATGTTACCACCTACAATGATTGCTATGCCATTTAAGATATTGTTATTTATTGTTGCTGATGGCTGGAATCTGATTATTGGAGAATTGGTTAAGACCTTTTACTGATGGGAGTTGAAGTGGTATGAATGAGATTATCGTGACGGATATAGCGAAGCAGGCAGCTTTCCTTGTACTTAAACTAGCTGCGCCGATGCTAATAGCATCTTTAACAGTTGGCCTTATCGTTAGTATATTGCAAACAGTTACTTCAATTCAGGAGCAAACCCTCACATTTGTTCCAAAGTTAATTGCAGTTTTCTTAGTGCTTATACTATTTGGTAATTGGATCCTTACGAATTTGAAGGAATTTACCATTGAACTATTCACAAATTTTGGCCATTATGTTGATGTTCTATGACAATGTCACTACTTGATTTTGAAATATTTCTTCTAATACTTGTGAGGATTACTGGATTTGTTTTTACGGCTCCTTTTTTTTCATTGAAAAGCGTACCATTTCGAGTAAAGACAGGCTTATCGATATTTTTGGTTTTAATTTTAATATTTACAATGGAATATAAGTCCCCAGAATATATCGGTGTAATAGGATATGCAATACTGGTTGTTGAAGAGGCCATTGTCGGTGTGGTTTTGGGTTTCTTTGCAAATATTGCTTACTATATCCTAAATTTCGCAGGTAAGTTTATGGATATGGAAATTGGTTTTTCAATGGTTACGCAGTTAGATCCAATATCGATGATTCAGACTACGATAACATCGAATCTTTATGGGTATCTTGTATTGTTAATGATGATGATAACAAACCTACATCATTATTTTTTAAAGGCAATCATTGATTCATTTCAAATTATACCGCTAGGGGAAGTGGTTATTAATCCCTCAATGTACCAACTTATGGTTCGTTTCATGGTGGATTATTTTATTATTGGCTTTCGTATTGTATTGCCGATATTTGCAGCTATATTACTTGTAAACACCGTACTTGGAATACTAGCCAAGATAGCACCGGAGATGAACATGTTCGTAATTGGTATGCAGTTGAAGGTGTTTGTCGGCCTATTTGTCTTGACTTTAATGATAGAGTTAATTCCTTCTGTAGCAGATTTTATCTTTAATGAAATGATTGGAATGATGAAAGCTGCTGTAGAGTTTTTTAAATCTTAAGCCTTATGAGAAGATATTTTATTGGCAGCCCTTATTAGCAGGTTATGAAGAGAGGCATGTTTACTGAATGGAAGAGAATGTTATTTATGAGGTGACCTATCGAATTTCCTATAACCTTCAGTTTTTTGCTAAGGAAGGTTCCGGAGGCGATAAAACCGAGGAACCAACTGCCAAAAAGTTGCAGGATGCAAGAGAAGAAGGTCAGGTAGCCCGCAGTACGGAATTAATCACAGCTTCCGGACTGGTGACCTTATTTTTGATATTAAAAATATTCATCGGTTTTATCGCGAACCAATTTATTGAAAATTTTCACAGTACTTTTTCAAGTATCGATAAAATCGTAAGTGAAGAATTTAATGTAAATGTATCCCATGCACTATTTCGTAATGGAATATTATCAATTATATTAATTTGTTTGCCAGTTTTTCTTACCACAATGGTAGTTTCCTTTGTGGTAGTTCTATATCAAGTAAAATGGAAAGTATCAGGCAAACTAATACAACCAAAATTTAGTAAAATAAATCCGATTAGTGGTTTTCGTAAATTGTTTGATAAAGAGAAGATTGTCCAGCTTATTGTATCTAGCGTTAAAATTCTGCTTATTTTTAACATTGTATATGGTGCCCTTGAAGATAAATGGGGGCTTCTCGTCACTCTATATGATATAAATCTAATGCAAGCAATTATGTTAATAGGAGACATAATTATCGATCTTGGTCTACAAATTAGCATGATATTCCTTATCATAGGTGTGGCAGATTTAATATACCAAAAGTTTAAATTTAAAAAAGACATGCGAATGACCAAGCAGGAAGTAAAAGATGAATATAAAAACACCGAGGGAGATCCACAGGTAAAAAGTAAAATTAAAGCTCGCATGCGAGAGGCATCTCGGAGAAGAATGATGCAAGAATTGCCACAGGCAGATGTTGTAATTACAAATCCGACCCATTTAGCGGCAGCTATTAAATATGACAAAGATACGGCGGATGCTCCGATTCTCATTGCAAAAGGTGCGGATTATCTTGCCCATAAAATTAAAGAAGTGGCAAAAGAAAATAATATTGAAATTGTCGAAAACAAACCTTTAGCCAGAATGTTATATTATAATGTAGAGCTTGGGGCTCAGATACCTCCTGAGCTTTACCAAATGACTGCAGAGGTTCTAGCTTATGTATATGGTTTGAAAAAATAGATTGGTAGTATGTAGGGAGGTAAACCTCCTTACAAAGAACATAAGGAGGCAAACCCTTCTTATAAAAAGCATAAGGAGTATTGGATAATGAAGAAGAATGATATTGCACTTGGATTATATATATTAGCGGCTATCGTATTTTTGATTATACCTATGCCTCCTTTTATTCTTGACGTATTACTCGCTTTAAATATTTCTGTTTCTTTAGTAATTTTGTTCAACGCTATATTTACAAAGGAAGTTCTTGGAATGTCAGCCTTTCCGACTATCCTCTTGTTAACAACGGTATTTCGAATTTCCCTTAATGTGTCTAGTACAAAATTAATATTAACAACTGGTAACCCAGGGAATGTAGTTAAGGTATTTGGAGAAGTAGTAGGCGGTGGTGATATTGTCATTGGTATCATCGTATTTATTATACTACTTTTGATTCAGTTTTTAGTTATTAACAAAGGGTCTGAAAGGGTTTCTGAAGTAACAGCGAGATTTACTTTGGATGCTATGCCTGGTAAGCAGATGGCCATCGATGCTGATTTAAATACAGGAGCTATTACCGACGCTGAAGCTAGGAAACGTAGGGAAAAGATTCAGGAAGAAGCGAGTTTCTTTGGTTCCATGGATGGTGCAACAAAATATGTTAAGGGTGATGCGACTGCAAGTTTAATCATCACCGTAATTAACCTTGCTGGTGGTACCATCATGGGTATGATGAATCTGGGAATGCCTGCTCTAGAGGCATTTCAACGTTATGCTATACTTACCATGGGTAATGGGTTAGTAAACCAGGTGCCTTCACTTATGATTTCAATGGCAACCGGTATCTTAGTTACCAAGGTATCTAAGGAAGCAGATTTTGGGCATGTTCTTGTTAAACAGCTTTTTTCCATACCAAAAGTGCTATATATCGTTGGTGCCAGTATGATTGCTATGGGCATTTTTACAACCCTTAATACATTACTCTTCTTAATATATGGCTTACTATTCATTATTTCAGGAAGAAAGATTGAAGAAAGAATTGAAATTGCTGAGATAGAAGAAGAAGTTTCCGAAGAGGAGGCTTCCGCGAATGAAATCAGAAAACCGGAGAATGTTGCTTCTCTTTTACAAGTTGATCCGATTGAATTGGAATTTGGATATGGGATCATTCCATTAGCAGATGCAACTCAAGGTGGAGACCTTTTAGACCGAGTTGTTCTAATTCGTAGGCAGATTGCCTTGGAGCTAGGTTGTGTTGTTCCAATGATCCGGTTACGAGATAATATACAATTGAATCCGAATCAATATATTATTAAAATAAAAGGAATTCAGGTTAGTGAGGGAGAAATTCTATTTGATCATTATATGGCTATGAATCCTGGATATGTAGAGGAAGAAATTACAGGTATACCTACTTTTGAACCTTCCTTCAATTTACCTGCAATTTGGATTACTGAAGGACAGCGAGAGAGAGCAGAAACCTTGGGCTATACTGTCGTGGATCCTCCGTCAATTATTGCGACCCATTTGACGGAAGTTATACGTAATCATATCCATGAACTTCTTACAAGACAGGATGTACAAAATCTTATCAATAATATACAGGATGCACATCAGGCTCTTATATCAGAATTGGTACCAAAGCTACTTAGCATTGGTGAAATTCAAAAAGTGTTACAAAATCTTCTCAGTGAAGGTATTTCCATCCGCGATTTGGTTACTATATTAGAAACTTTGGCAGATTATGCTCCAACGACTAGGGATATGGATGTCCTAACAGAATATGTTAGACAAAGCTTGAAACGTGGAATTTCTAGCAAGTATTTCCCTGCAAATGAAATGACCAGCGTGGTGACCTTAGATCCAAAGATTGAACAGGAAATAATGGAATCTGTAAAGCAGACGGAGCAGGGAGCTTATTTAACTCTAGACCCATCTATTACCAAACAGATTATGGATGCTACACAGGTTGAGATACAGAAATTAGAAGAGTTAGGGAAAAATCCTATCATCATTACCTCTCCGATTGTTCGGATGTATTTTAAGAGATTAACACAAGATTATTTTAAGGACCTCATCGTTGTGTCCTATAACGAAATTGATTCAAATGTTGAATTACAATCAGTTGGGATGGTGACAGTATCGTGATAATTAAAAAATTCCAAGCAAATACGGAAACAGATGCGATCATGCTGGCGAAAGAGGAAATGGGCAAGGATGCTATCGTAATGAATATTAAGACGATATCACCAAAGGGGATTTTTAAACTTTTTCATAAATCTTTAGTTGAGGTAACTGCAGCTGTAGATGATAGCGTTTCATATAAAAATGACCAGCCTAAAGTCGAGCCGCAAGTAAACCCTCGCAAGACTCTTAATCCAGATATCATATATGGTGATTATGATGATGATAAGGCATCAGGTTCATTTGAAGATGAAATTATTGGTGAATCTTCAGCGATTGAACAAAAATTAAACAATTTACAAAACTTGTTGGAAAAGCAGTTGAATGTTAAGGAGACAGAGGTATTGAATGATACAAAGGAAAACCCAAAAAATAAGAATCTTGCTTGCATACAATTGATCTACAATCAGCTGGTCTCCAATGAAGTGGATGAGATTTATGCTAACCAAATAATGAATGAGATCGATGGCAGTTTAACAAAGGATAGCTCCATCGATAAAATTCTTTCAAGCGTCTACCAGAAACTAGTCTTGAAACTTGGCCAACCAAGAATTATTGAAACCGGTAAGAAACAACCACGATTTATATTTTTTATAGGTCCTACTGGTGTGGGTAAAACAACAACAATAGCAAAGATTGCTTCTAAGTATAAGATGCAATATAATGCTAAGATTGCTTTTCTAACTGCTGATACCTATCGTATTGCTGCTGTAGAGCAATTGCGAACCTATGCTAATATCATGGGAATTCCTATGGAAGTAATTTATACGGAGGATGACTTAGTAAAGGCACAGAAGAAGTATGCAGACTATGACCTTATATTTGTCGATACCGCCGGACGCTCACATAGAAATAAGGAACAAAGAGATGATATTGAAAGTCTTCTAAATGTGATTTCTAATGAAAGCAAAGAAACTTATCTTGTTCTGAGTGCGACAACAAAGTATAAGGATTTGGTTAAAATAACAGAAACTTATTCTGACATTACCGATTATAACCTTATTTTCACAAAGCTTGATGAAACAGGAAGTGTTGGAAATATATTTAATATACGAATGCTTACAAATGCACCCTTATCCTATGTTACTTTTGGACAGGATGTGCCTGATGATATCGAATTGATTGATGCACAAAGCATTGCTAAGAAACTCTTGAGGGGGCAGTAATATGGACCAGGCGGAGAGATTAAGAGAATTGGTCAGAAATCAAAACGATGCTCCCAAAAGAACAGCAAGAGTAATTACCGTTACCAGTGGAAAAGGTGGTGTTGGTAAATCCAGCATATGTATTAACCTTGGTATTGCACTAAGTAAAGTGGGGAAAAGAGTTGCTATATTAGATGCTGATTTTGGGTTAGCAAATGTAGAAGTTATGCTTGGAATTCGTCCAAAATATAATTTAGGTGATCTTATTTTCAGAGGCAAGAGTTTGGTGGATATCGTAACCAAGGGACCTGAAGGAATTGGTTTTATCTCTGGTGGCTCTGGAATACAAGAAATGAACAATCTGACAAAAGATCAAATTTCATTTTTAATACAAAAACTGGCTGAATTGGATAAACAAGTAGATATCATTCTAATTGATACAGGAGCTGGAATAACGGATTCTGTCCTTGATTTTATATCAGCCAGTTCCGAAGTATTGCTAGTAACGACGCCTGAACCAACCTCTATAACAGATGCCTATGCACTTATAAAAACCTTGTGTCGTAAAGCTGACTTCGTTCGAGAAGATACTTCGGTCCGTATGATAGCGAATCGAGTCGCTTCTGAAGCAGAAGGACATGATCTTTTTGATAAACTCAGTATGGTTGTTGAGAAGTTCTTACAATTAAGAATGGAATATTTGGGTGCTGTTCTACAGGAAAATACAGTTTCAAAAGCAGTTATTCATCAAAGTCCAGCATTAACTTTATATCCAAGTTCACATTTTGCTAAAAAGATCAATGAATTTGCAAATATCTTGTGTGAAAAAGAAATGGATCAAAGTAATAATCGTAAAGGTATTGCACAGATATTTTCAAGGTTACTTCTTGCTAAAAGGTAAAATTAGGTTACGTTCGTTGTATTTTCTTAATCCTTATTGTATAGTAGTACTAATAGGGNTTTTGGACTAAGAAAATTCATAAAATTAATATTAGGAGGGACGTAATGCTTCAGGACATATTATCAATTGGTGATAAAGTGCATATAAGACCACTGGATCATACGAGAAAACCTATACCAAATATAGAACCTTTTGTTAGTCAACTAGTAGATTTCGGTGACGGAGGTGCTCTTTCTATTTCTGCGCCGATAATTAACAATCAAATCTTACTACTAGAACTTGGAAGGCAATATAATCTTTGCTTTTATACGAACAAGGGATTATATCAATGTAACTGTGAAGTAATTAAAAAGAGCAAGGATAATAATATTGCTATTAATTTGGTCCAACCAATTTCTGAATTGGAAAAATTACAGAGGAGACAATATTACCGACTTGAGATGATTCATGACATTGAATATAGAATAATAAAGGATGAGGAGCAAAGAATAGAGCAATTATGTCGAAGCAATACCTTAAATACTAATGAATTGAAAGAATCGAAAGATAAACTTGAAGAATTTGATTTAAACTATAAAAAAACTTATACAGTGGATTTGAGTGGTGGCGGAACTAGATTTAATTCTAATGATAACTTTAAGATTGGTGATAAACTGAAAATAAAATTAAATTTTATAACTAGTGGAATGTATAAGGAATTCGTTATTATTTCAGAGATAGTAGCTAAAAACAAATTATATAACCACCCTGGGGTGTATGAATATCGTGTTGAATTTAAGAATCTACAAGAAAATGATAGAGACGATATTATCAAATTCATCTTTGAACAGGAACGCCTTATAAGAAAGAATGATAAAGTATAGATTAGAAAGGTATTAGCGAAGAATGAAAAAAAATATTTTTATTATAGATGACTCTGCACTCATGAGAAGGGTGTTATCTGATATAATAGATTCAGACAAAAGATTTCATGCAGCAGAGTTCGCATCAAATGGCCTTGAAGCTTTGTACATAATGCAACAGAGAGCGAGTGAATTTGATGCCATTCTTTTAGATATCCATATGCCTAAAATGAATGGAATTGAATTCCTAGCGGAACTTAAGAAACAGAATATTAAGGCTACAGTAATTATTGTTAGTACAATTGCTGAGCAAGATGCGAA
>JGI24708J26588_10003132_pt1 | contig 12167 bp, 10 predicted proteins | sample BioPla1DNA2_FD_26588 | JGI IMG/M metagenome (IMG submission 26588) | reverse complement strand
CCAATTTAACCATCTCAAATTATATAATTATACTTTAATGGTAATTCTCCTTTTTTTAACAATTTTACCAGTATAAATTATTTTTATATTACGAGAGGAAACATATGTTTGATATTGCAGTAAAATAATGGTATAATATAGAAAACATGTTGATATGAGCCGGGCAGAATGGTAAAATATTAATGAAAGGGTTTTGGTGATGGATAAAAAATTGAAGACCCGGATAAGTATTTTAATTAATTGAGAATTTTAATATTTAGTGCTATAATGAAAACTGGATAAAAGGTTTTATTTGTAAATGTCAGGAAGCTAAATATCCTGACATTTTTAATGAAATCTCCAGTTGGAAGACGGGGGTTAAGACTGGTTGTTTCAGACTGGCTGCAAGAAATAAAAGATGAGGGTGAGGAGAAGATGTTTAATTTTTTTAAAAGGTTTTTTAAGGATTCCAACACCAGAGAGCTAGAAAGAATTATGCCGATAGTAGAAAAGATTAATGCCCTGGAACCAGAGATACAAAAATTGAGTGACCAGCAGCTAAGGGATAAAACTTTGGAGTTTAAGGAGAGATTATCCAGGGGAGAAACCCTCGATGATATATTGCCAGAGGCCTTTGCAGTTGTCAGGGAAGCTGCACAAAGGTCTACCGAAGAGAAATTTCGTCATTTTGATGTCCAGTTAATGGGGGGAATTATTTTACACCAGGGCAGGATTGCCGAGATGAGGACAGGGGAAGGAAAGACCCTTGTTGCTACTCTGCCTGCCTACTTGAATGCTTTAACAGGAAAAGGTGTCCATGTAGTTACAGTTAATGATTATCTGGCTAAACGTGATAGTGAGTGGATGGGCCAGATTTATCGTTTTCTGGGATTATCAGTGGGAGTTATCCTTAGTGGTATGACTCCTGAGGAAAGAAGAGAGGCCTATAAGGCTGATATTACCTATGGTACGAATAATGAATTTGGCTTTGATTATCTGCGGGATAATATGGCCCTGAGACCAGAAGATGTGGTCCAGCGGGAATTAAATTATGCTATCCTGGATGAGGTTGACAGTATCCTGATCGATGAAGCCAGGACCCCTTTGATCATATCCGGGCCTGTGCAGGAGGCGACCAGGGATTATGTTAAGCTCAACCGGGTGGTTCCACGGTTAGTCAATGGCCGGGATTATGAAGTAGATGAGAGAAATAAGACTGCCCACTTTACCGAAGAGGGTATCCACCGTATTGAGAATATGCTGGGCATTGAAAATCTTTTTGATGATGAACATTTCCAGCTTGTCCACCAGTTGAATCAATCTTTAAGGGCTCATACCCTGATGAAAAAGGACAGGGATTACATAGTTCAGGATGGAGAAATCAAGATAGTTGATGAATTTACCGGCCGGGTTATGGAGGGTAGACGTTATAGTGAGGGTCTCCACCAGGCTATTGAGGCAAAGGAAGGGGTAGTTGTACATAAAGAGAGCCAGACCTTTGCCAGTGTCACCTACCAGAACTATTTCAGGATGTATAACAAACTGGCCGGAATGACCGGTACTGCTGCTACTGAGGAAGAGGAATTTATCAAAATCTATGGTATGGATGTAGTCGTTATTCCTACCAATAAACCGATGATAAGGGAAGATAGGCCTGATTTGATCTTTGCCACCGAAAAACAGAAATTCAAGGCAGTGGCAGAGAAGGTAAAGGAACTATATGAGAAGGGCCAGCCGGTCCTGGTGGGTACAGTTGATATCGATAAATCCGAGGAATTAAGCAATAGTTTGAAGAAAATGGGTATTCCCCATAATGTGCTTAATGCCAAGAACCATGAGAAGGAAGCGGATATCATTAAGGAGGCTGGCCAGCGCGGCAAGGTTACCATTGCTACCAATATGGCTGGCCGGGGTACAGACATAGTACTGGGCCCTGGTGTGAGAGAGTTAGGCGGCCTGTTTGTATTGGGAACAGAGCGGCATGAGAGCCGCCGGATTGACAACCAGTTAAGGGGCCGTTCCGGCCGGCAGGGGGATCCGGGTGTTTCCCAATTCTTTGTCTCACTGGAAGATGATCTGCTGCGCCTGTTTGGTTCAGAGAATATCAGCGGCCTGATGAATAGATTGGGCATGGAAGATGGGCAGCCCATCGAGCATTCCCTGATCAACAAATCACTGGAGAGGGCCCAGAAAAGGGTGGAAGGGCGTAATTTTGAAATCAGGAAAAGCCTGCTCCAGTATGATGATATAATGAATAAACAGAGAGAGATAATATATAAACAGAGGCAGGAAGTTCTTTTTGCCGGTGATCTTAAGGATATTATTCTCGGCATGTACCAGAGGGTTGTTGAAGATGTAGTTGATCTTTATCTCTCTAAAGATCTCCACCGGGAAGAATGGGATTTACAGGGGCTCCTGAAATATTTTGAACAATATAATTTGAGTAAAAAAATAAAGCCTGCGGATATAGAGGATTTAAGCAGGGAAGAAATCAGTGATAAACTCTACAGGTTGGGTGTGCAAAGCTATGAGGAGAAAGAGGAAAGCCTGGGTAAAGAGCTGATGCTGGATCTCTGTAAATTTGTTACTTTGCGGACCATTGACCGGAAGTGGATGAACCACCTGGATAATATGGATGAGTTAAAACAGGGGATTGGTTTACGTGCCTATGGCCAGCGGGATCCGCTGACAGAATATAAATTTGAGTCCTATGATATGTTTAACGAGATGACCAGTTCAATCCGGGAAGATGTCCTGATAAGTCTCTTCCGGATTCAGCTGCGGAAGGATTCTATAAGTCTGGATCCCATTGCTGAACAAAACCTTAAGTATCAGCAGGAAAGAAGCCAGATGGAAAGGAGCCAGCTGAGGACAAACCAGGCCGGAGGAGAGGTAAAAGCACAGCCTATCGTTAAACCAGAAAAAATCGGGAGAAATGAGCCCTGCCCCTGTGGCAGCGGGAAAAAATATAAGAAGTGTTGTGGAAGGTAAATAGAAAAGGAGGATTACCAATGACTAATAATAATTATAGTGAAAAATTAAGGGATTTAAGAAAGAGAATAAATGATTTGAGTGATGTACTTTGACCTGGCTGGTCTTATAAAGGAAAAAGAGGAACTGGAAGAGATAATGGGTGCCCCTGATTTCTGGAATGACCAGGAGGAGGCCCAGAAGGTTTCCAGAAAAGTAAAACAGGTGAAAGACAGGATAAACTCCCTGTATTCCCTCTATGAGGCCCTGGAGGAACTGGAAGTGATGGAAGAGCTGGCCAGGGAGGAGGGAGATGATTCTCTCCTGGAGGATGAATATAACAATAACCTGGCAGAACTGGAAAAGAAGCTGGAGAGGATGGAATTTAAGCTAAAGTTAAGTGGCAAATATGATTCCTTTAATGCCATTCTGTCCATTCATCCGGGAGCTGGAGGAACAGAGTCCCAGGATTGGGCTGAGATACTCCTGAGGATGTATACCCGTTGGGCGGAAAGCAATGGTTATGAGGTAAGTACCCTTGATTTTCAGGCCGGTGATGAAGCAGGAATCAAGAGTGTAACACTCCTGATTGAAGGGGATTATGCCTATGGTTATTTGAAAGGGGAAAGGGGTGTCCACCGTATGGTGAGGATTTCTCCTTTTGATGCTTCTGGCAGAAGGCATACTTCCTTTGCTTCTGTGGATGTAATGCCTGAGATTGAGGAGAATATAGAGGTTGAGATAGAACCAAAGGATCTTAAAATCGAGACATACCGGGCCAGCGGTGCTGGCGGCCAGCATGTTAACAAGACAGATTCTGCTGTCCGGATAACCCATATCCCTACAGGTATAGTCGTCCAATGCCAGAATGACCGCTCTCAACACAAAAACAGGCAGATGGCCATGACCATTTTAAAATCCCGCCTGATTGAGTTGATGGAGCGGGAACAGGCGGAGAAAATAGAGGAATTAAAGGGAGAATATAAGGAGATAGCCTGGGGTAATCAGATCCGTTCTTATGTTTTCCACCCCTATAATATGATCAAGGACCATAGAACCAATATGGAAGAGGGTAATGTCAGGAAGGTAATGGATGGTTACCTGGATGATTTTATAGAAGCCTATCTCCTGTCACAGCAGAATTCTGCTGAGAAAGGGGAGCAGTAATGATGGCCAGAAGGAATAGGTTTATCTATTTGATTCTAGCCCTGCTAATTCTTTTTATCCTGGGCCTGGAGTTTTTTCTCCCGGCCCTAATGGCCAATATGTTGAAGGATTATCTACGCAAAGAGGCTGATGATATAGCATATATGAATATAAAGATAAGATCTTTCCCGGCCATAAAGATGTTAAGGGGGAAGATTGACCGGGCTTATATTGAGATTGAGGGCCTGTCAATTGATAATCTCTACCTGGACAAACTGGACCTTCAATACCGGGATATCCTCCTGAAAGAAGATGGTTTTACCGGGCTGAATACGGGTCTGGAGGCTGTAATTACTGCAGAGGCTATCAATGACTATATCCAGGCTAAATTCCCTGAATTGGAGGCTTTCCAGTTTCAGATAGAGCCAGAACAGGTTGCACTGGAAGGTAGAATCAGCATCTTTGAAATGCTGCTGGATGTTCAGCTCAGTGGCAATCTTGCTGTAAGTGATCAGCGGGAGGTTTATTTTATTCCGGATAATTTCAGGGTAGAGAATATAAATATTCCGGTAAATCTCCTGAAGGCTTATATAGAAGGCCTGGATTTTTCTTTTGATCTGGAAGAGTTAAATATTCCACTGGCCTTAAATGAGATCAAATTATACTCCGGGTATGCTATATTGCATGGAGGAGAATAGGTGAGGAGGAAAAATGAAGAAGAAAATTTTTATCCTGCTGTTTCTACTGGCCTTCCTATCATCTCTGTTGGCTATTTACAGTAGATACAGGGTTGAGGAAGGTGTAAAAGGTGTTGAACTGATACTTGATTATGATTCCCTGAGTCTTCTGGAGGTAGAGGAGACAGAATATCTAAGGAAGCTGAAGGAAAATGGCCTGACTGCTGTTGCGGTTTATCCTGAGCGTATAGTGGATTTAATCAATAACAGGGAGGGGAAACTGATAACAGGGGCCGATTTACAGAAATACTCCCTGATAACTGGAGAGATTAATCCCTTGCTGGATTCTTTTCCATTTACAGAGGAGTCTGCCTTTTTAATAATAGATAAGAAATTTCTGCCAGGGGTTGAGCATATAGCCGGCAACTATGAGCTTGAGTATCAGCTGGCCGGAGAAGAAATAATAATCTTTTTTGCCAAATGGGATTCCAAATTTTCGCATTTGAGCCTGGGCTTTGATAAAGAAGTACTCGCCAGTATACGTGCCAGTGGTTTAAAGCCAATACCCAGGTTTTATAATCATCAGCTTACCAATGATTACTACCGGGAGTTAATGGCTGAAATGTCTCCAGAGCTGGTGATTTTTGCCGGCAGCGAGGTAACTGGTTACGGAGAAAATGGGAATAAAGGCCTGGCGAAGACAGCACAAACAATGCTGGATAATGGTATTTGTTTCGGCATGATAGAACCATTTATTGCAAAACAGAATGGTGCCGTATCTTTGGCCCATCTTCTTGAATTCAATTTATTGAGGGTACATAGTATTCAGCAGCAGGAGATGGATAAAAGGGCAAATTATACTGTTGACAGGATTATAGAGCGTTATTTGAGGGCAGCAAGGGAGAGGAATGTCAGATTATTATATTTGAAACCATTTTTAAATGATGAGGTTGGTAAATCTGCTGAAGAAAGAACCCTTGCTTATATCAATGAACTGGCAAAAACACTGGAAAATGCAGGATTTAAACCAGGTGCCTCTGTCAGCTATGAAAAATTTAAGAGTTCAGCTATTCTTTTAGTCCTGACCGGTATGGGGATAATCACCGGAGGAGTACTTTTGCTGAATTACCTCTTACCGGAAAGCTATGCCAGGTATAATTATTTGCTCCTGGCACTGGGGCTTCTGGCAGAACTGGGTCTCTTACTGATTGGCAGGGAGATTTTCCTGCGTAAAATCCTGGCCCTGGGCAGTGCAGTGGTATTTCCTTCCCTGGCCATCATTAGCCAGCTGCTGGCTGATGGGAGTGACAAATATCTATACAGGTTCATAAAGGCCTGTTTAATCTCTTTACTGGGGGTTGTTTTCCTTGCCGCCAGCCTGGCCCATATCAGTTTCATGCTATATGTGGATCAGTTTACCGGGGTTAAATTATCCTTTATACTGCCCTTGTTTTTTGTGTCTATCTATTTTCTGCAGGAATATCTGAAAGGAAACAACAGGAATCTTTGCAGTATGGTTAAAGGTTTCCTGGAACTGGAGATTAAGGTAAAACATCTGCTCTTACTTGCCTTACTGGCTCTGGGAGGACTGGTTTATATCGGCAGGACAGGTAATAATTTTATTATCCCTGTAAGCGGCCTGGAGGTTTTCTTCAGGGATCTGTTGGAAAAGATCCTCTACATCCGGCCCAGGTTCAAAGAGTTCCTTATTGGGCATCCCTTGTTGATTCTGGCCCTGGGTTTGAGAGGCAGGTTCAGGGCGAAACTGTATTTTTATCCGTTCATTATCCTTGCTTCAATCGGGCAGATTAATATCTTAAATACCTTTTCCCATGCCCATACTCCGCTTCTGGTGTCCCTGATCAGGACCTTCCATGGCATCTGGCTGGGTATGCTTATCGGGTTTACCTTATTGGGTGTAGTTAATTATATAGTTGCTAAAGTGGAAAAACATAGAGGTGATTATCCTGGCTAAGCTAATTTTATCCGGTTATTTTGGCTTTGATAATATTGGTGATGAGGCAATCTTGCTATCTATGATTGGGGCTTTCAGGAGTATAGAACCAGAGGTTGATTTATTGGCCCTTTCCGGCAATCCTGCCCGGACCAGGGAGAAATACCAGCTATCTGCCATAAAGAGAACGAATATAGCAGCCCTGATCAAAGAACTCAGGGACTGTGATCTTTTTGTCAGTGGCGGCGGAAGCCTCCTCCAGGATGTTACTGGCTTAAAAAGCATTCCCTTTTATCTTGGCCAGGTACTGCTGGCTCAATTAATGGGCACAAGGACAGCCTTTTATGCCCAGGGGATTGGACCGGTCAAAAACAGATTTTACCGGCGCCTGATCAAGTGGGTGATGGGCCGGGCTGATTATATATCTGTGCGGGACCCCATGTCCAGGAAACTCCTGCTTGAATGGGGTATAGAGGAAGAGAAGGTGAAATTGACCGTTGATCCGGTTTTTGTCTTAAAGGGACTCTTTCAGGAAGATAAGGAAAGGGATAACAAAAAAGAAAGGCCTCTAATTGGTGTTTCCGTAAGGCCCTGGGGAGATAATACTTATCTGGACAGTCTCTCCCTGGCCCTGGGCAAATTTGCCCGGGAAATAGAGGCAGATATCCTTATTCTTCCTTTCCATGCCGGTGAAGACCTGGAACCCGGCAGGGAATTGCAGGAAAAACTACTGGCAGATTTTCAGCAAAACGATTACAATGGGGAGGTTTTGCTGGAAACCTATACTGCTACACTGGAGATGCTTGAAAAATATCGGGAGATAGATGTCTTTTTGGGAGTCAGGTTACATTCACTGATTTTTGCAGCATTGGCCCAAATACCTTTTGTAGGCCTGGAATATGACCCAAAGGTAGAGGGTTTTCTTCAGATGATGGGGATAAATAGTGGTGTAAAAATGGAAAAACTGGATGCCGGGGAATTGTACCGGGTTATCTCATCAGTTTATACCCATTCCAGTGATTTTAGAACAGTCCTGCAGCACAGAACAGATTTGTTTGCCAGGGCTGCTGTAATTAGTGCAGAGGAACTGCTTAAAGGAGTAATTCGAAATGACTGATTATGTGGAGATACTTGGTATTAGAATTAATAAATATAATATGCAGGAAGCTGTTAATTTTATAGACAGCCTGATACAGGATGGCAAGAAGGGCCTGGTAGTTACCCCTAATTCCGAGATGATTGTGACAGCCCGGAAGGATGGGGAGCTGGCCAGGATTCTCAATAGGGCGGACTTAAGTGTACCCGATGGAGCAGGGGTGGTGTTGGCTTCCCGCATATTAAGAAATCCAGTTCCGGAAAGGGTGGCCGGTTTTGACCTGATGCAGGAGACCCTGGCCCTGGCCGGTAAAAAGGGCTATTCTGTTTATTTGCTGGGGGCTGAACCGGGTATTGTTGAACTGGCCAGTGAAAAGATTAAAGAAAGATATCCAGGGATTAAGATAAGCGGGACCCATCATGGCTTTCTGGCTGAAGGTGCGGAGGAATTAATCCTCGCTGAGTTAAATAAACTTAAACCGGATATATTATATGTAGGTATGGGTGTACCCCGCCAGGAAAAATTCCTGGATAAACATTTAAAAGAGATGGATGTAAAATTGGCCATGACAGTCGGTGGTTCCTTCGATGTGCTGGCCGGAAAAGTCAGGCGGGCTCCGCTGTGGATGCAGCGTTCAGGCCTGGAATGGCTCTACAGGCTGATTCAGGAACCCCAGAGAATCGGCAGGATGATGGCTTTACCTGTATTTCTATTATTGGTAATAAAACAATATTTAAAGGAGAGATTCAGTTAAACAGGACTTTTATATTTATATGAATTTATTATAATCTAGTAAGGTCAGGTGGCGCTTATGAAAAAAGGTAAAAGAATTTTCCTGGATTATTTAGGGATAACTGTAGGGTCGGCCCTGTTGGCCCTTTCTCTTACACTTTTTTTGATACCCAACAGGATTGCTGCCGGGGGTTTGAGCGGTTTAGCAACAATCATCTATCACTTTACCGGATTTCCAGTTGGGATAATGACTTTTTTAATGAATGTTCCTTTATTCCTTGCCGGTATCAAATCATTTGGCCTGTCTTTCGGGCCCAGGACTATCTATGGCATGGTTATCTATTCTCTTTTTATTGATGTTTTTCAACAGATTGTCCCTGTCTTGACCGATGACTTATTACTGGCAACTATCTATGGCGGGGTCATTGGTGGAGTTGGAGTGGGTATAGTCTTCCTATCAAGGGGAACCACCGGTGGAACAGATATGATTGCCAGGCTTATAAATCATTTTACCAACCTCAGTATGGGAAAAGGACTATTACTGGCAGATGGCTTTGTTGTATTACTGGCTGCTATTTTACTTAATGCAGAGGTAGCCCTATATGCGGTATTAACTATTTTTATCACCAGTAAGACTGTAGATGTGGTCCAGGAGGGTTTAAATTATAAAAAAGCAGCCTTTATCATCTCCAGTCATTCCAGGGAGATAATGCAGGGAATCCTGCAGGAATTGGACCGGGGAGTTACAATCCTGAAGGGGGTTGGAGGTTATACTAATGAAGATAAAGAGATATTATATTGTATAATAACCAGGTCAGAGTTGACCAGATTGAAACGTATGGTCTATGATATTGACCAGAATGCCTTCATGACCATTTCTGATGTCCATGAGGTTTTGGGGGAAGGTTTCAGTGTATTAAAGAAAAAATAAATATGCAGGAATAATAAGCCACAGGTAGTTTAATTTACCTGTGGCTTTCTTTTATATTAGCAGCCAAATTATATATACTATAAATAAGGGGGAATAAGATGATTGTATTTAATAAAGTATGCAAAGACAGGATTAAAAACTTCACTTTGTATATCAAGGCAGGGGAACTGGTCTGTATAAATGAAGAGGATAAAGAGATATTAAAAACACTATTTAAACTTCTCAATGGCCAGGAAAAACCGGATAAGGGGGTTATAAGGTACCTGGATAAAGGGGTTTATTCCCGAACCCCCCCCAGAAACTTACTGGGTTTTGTCCATAAAGAAAATCTATTATTACCTGACAGAACCCTGGAGGAGAACCTGGCCTATATCATGCAGGTGAGAGACCTGGAAATGCGTAATCACCAGATTATGATCAGGAGGATCCTGGATATAGTAGATTTATTGCATTGTAGTCAAAAAAAGGCAGGAGAACTGTTAAAACATCAGCTGGTAAGGGCCAATATAGCCCAGGGTATTTTAAACTATCCGCCGGTTTTAGTACTGGAGGATCCCTTTCACGGGCTGGATGAACTCAATACCCAGGGAGTAATCCACCTGATAAGGAGATTAAATCAATTTTCCATGACCATCATATTGCTCAATAGTTGCCGGAAGCTATTTATGAGGAAGGATGTTAGACAGGTAAGGTTGAAGGAAGTATTTCCGGAAAGGAAGGATTACTATGGTTGAAAAGATGATCTTTACCTTACAGGAAAGCTGTCGTCATATTATATTCCTTCCAGTAAAAAGCAGCCTTTATTTTTTATCCTTGAGCATATACCATTTCCTACTCTCCTTCCTCTATCTCCTTTATTTAAACCTGAATTCTCACTATCCATATAATATGTTTCTTTTTCCGTACTTATTTTTCTCTCTTACTCTTTTTTTCTTTATAAATATTAAGTTTATCAGGGGTTACTTAAAATTAAATCATAATGAGATCAAGCTGGTAAAAAAACTGAAAGCAAACCCGGCCTATATCCGTAAACCTCTTATCCTGACTTCATTTACTGTAAATTTTTCATCTCTATTGTTGGTGATAAACCTAATCAGGTATTTTTACAATAAAAAAGATTTTTCCGGGCTGGCCCTCTTAAACTTAGACCTGCTATTTTTCTCCCTTTTCCTCATAAGTACAATTATATTGACAGGGATTGTTCACTATCTCTCAGGTAAAGAATTTATCTGAATTCATTTTTCTCCGTAAAATGCCAGGGAAAACACTAAAATAAAAGCAGGAAAACATGTAATTATATAGAAGTAGTTATAAAGGCAGAATAAAGAGGATGGGTGAAGAATATTGAAAAAGATAATTTATTTTTTTCTGGTTATAGTAATGATTTTTGGCAGTGTACAGGTCAAGGCAGTAGATGAGGAAATTGACACCGGTACAGTTTTAAAATCTTTTAATGAATTATATAGCTATATTCTATATTATTATGTAGATGAGCCGGATATAGCCGAACTTCTTAGAGGGGCCATGAAGGGAATGGTAGAGACCCTGGATGTTCATACCACATATTTATCAGAGGAAGAATTTGAAGAGTTCCAGATGGAATTCGAAGGCCATTTTGGCGGTATTGGTATTGTCATACAACCGGACCTTACCGTTGTTTCGCCGATTAAAGGCACGCCAGGTGAACGGGTAGGGATACAACCTGGTGATGTGATAATAGCCATAGATGGTGAATCCACGGAAAACATGACCCAGGCTGAAGCCGTACAGAAAATGCGGGGTGAGCCGGGAACCACTGTCATAATCTCTATAATGAGGGAAGGGGAAGAAAAACCCCTGGAATTTGTAATCATCAGAGAGGATATAGAGATTCCCTATGTGGAATGGGAGATGAAGACTGATAAAATAGGGTATATAAGTATTGCCGATTTTGCCAATGATGTTGGCAAAAAGGTCAGTATAGCCATTGAAGAGCTGGAAGCAGAGGGAGCAGAGGCCTTGATACTTGATTTACGGACCAACCCGGGCGGTTTATTAAGCGAGGCAATAGATGTGGCCAGTAATTTCCTGGAAGAGGGTACTATAGTATCTGTCCGCTATCGAGTTGGCAGTGATGATGTCTATAAAGTAAATACTGATTTTAAGACCTGTAATTTACCCTTGCTGGTATTGATAAACCAGGGTAGTGCCAGTGCCTCCGAAATAGTTGCTGCAGCTATAAAGGATAATGGCAGAGGGGTTTTAATGGGGATGAAGACTTTTGGTAAAGGGACAGTACAGACCTTATTTTCCCTCAGTGAGGGTTCTGCTCTTAAGTTGACTACTGGCCGTTATTATACTCCATCTGGTGATTATATTCATGAAAAAGGGATACAACCGGATGTTGAGGTCTCCTATGATCCGGAATATGATGGAGACAAGCAGTTGGAAGCTGCCATAAAATATATAGAGGATATTTATCTGAGTGAGGTATTAAGACCAGCCAGTTAATAAATAATCTATGAAAGCAAAAACCGGGATATTTGATTGAACTTTGTCAAAAAAATCCCGGTTTTATTTTTTCCATAAATATAAAATTTTTTTAAATTTTTAAAGGAAAAAATAGTTAATTTTAGACAGGAAACCTCTTTTCCAATAGCATAAAATGCTATAAAATGTAACAATAGCAATAATAAGAGAGAA
>JGI24708J26588_10003131_pt1 | contig 12171 bp, 9 predicted proteins | sample BioPla1DNA2_FD_26588 | JGI IMG/M metagenome (IMG submission 26588) | reverse complement strand
TTAATTCTAAATGGTGACATACTTAAGGCATTACTTACCCTATCAATACCAATAATAATTAACAACCTTATCCAGACCCTCTTTAATCTAGTAGACGCCTTCTGGGTTGGCAAGATATCCTCGGTACATTTCGCAGCAACATCTTTTGTTTGGCCAGTTAACTTCCTATTTATATCCCTAGGGATAGGCATATCTATAGCAGGAACATCCCTCTTGTCACAGCTTGTGGGAGCCAATAAGATAAAAGAAGCCCAAGAGTACGCCAGTCAAATTATAGCAGTATCTGTAATAGCTGCCCTTGGATTTACAATGGTCGGTTTTATAATGAGTCCACACATAATTAAGGCAATGGGTGCAGATGTTGAGTTAGCGGCATTAAGTAATATTTACCTTAGAATAACATTTCTAGATATGGTATTTATGTTTCTATATTTTAATATTAATTCTATTATGAGTGCACAGGGCAATACTGTTACACCCACAATCTTAAGTGGCATGTCAGCGATATTAAATATGATTCTAGATCCAATCTTTATATTTACATTTAATTGGGGTATTGCAGGTGCAGCCTTGGCAACATTAGTATCTAGGGCACTATTGGCAATAGTGGGTGGTTTCTTATTATTTGGAAATAATAATAAGATTAAGCCAAATTTTAAAAAATTTAAGTTAAATAAGAATATCTTGACAGATGTTTTACGAGTGGGCTTCCCTTCAACAATTGGACAATCAGGTGCTGCCATCGGATTTATGGTACTTAATGGCTTTGTAGTATCCTATGGTACAGCTACATTGGCTGCTTTTGGAATGGTAAATAGGATAACATCAATGGTTATGCAATTTTCACAGGGAATTGGAGCAGCATTAACTTCAGTAGTAGGTCAAAACATAGGTGCACATCAATTTGAAAGGGTTAATCAAGCCTTTCATAAAGCGGTTAAGCTTACAGTAGCCATTGGCCTAATAGGTTGTATCTTGTTAATCTCCTTTGATAAACAATTAATCGATTTCTTTATTCAATCTAAGGATGATCCCTTGGTAATATCACAAGGAATAAGTTTCCTAAGATATATTTCATTATCCATGCCCTTCTTAGGGATATTTAGTGTGTTCCAAGGATTATATCAGGGCACAGGAAATACCAAGTTCTCAATGTGCATGGAAATAGGAAGATTATGGGGGGTAAGAATACCTATGATTCTCCTATTCAAATACTTTACAGACATAGGAGCAGATGGTATATGGTTCTCCATGAGTGTAAGTAATTTATTAGTATGTGTATATGGTTTTATCATTTATAAGTGCAATAGATGGAAAAAGTCAATCATCAGTACAGTATAAATGAAATTCGTGCAATTTATGGACAATTCTCCAGTTGCAAGGAAGGGCGATCTTAGGATTGCCCTTTTTTTAGCAGTCAGTGCTTGATGAGAATGCAACTGCTTTAGGTGCGGCTTTATTGATGAGTGAAAAGATCTATTATGAAATATTTGAATTAAAATAATTCAGTTCGAGGTGAATTATGTCTGAATATATATTGGCTATAGATATTGGCGGTTCAAAATATATGATTGCATTAGTAGATACTGAAGGAGGTATAGTTGAGACTTCCTATCATCAGTGGAAGGAACTGACTGTTGAGAGTGTAATAGAAAATACCATTAATTCTTCCAGAGAACTGTTAAAAAAACATTTGGATAAACTACCAAGTTCAATTGGAATTACTATACCAGGATTAGCAGATCCTAAGAGAGGTATCTGGGTAGATTCCAGTTTTTCAGGGATACAGGATTTAAATATTGGCTTAATATTTCAAGAGGAGTTTGGAATACCTGTGTATATAGATAATGATGCACAAGCATGTGCATTAGCAGAAAAACTTTTCGGAGCATGTAAGGATACAAAAAATTTTTTATATATAACAATATCAAATGGCATTGGAGGTGCTGTATTTACCAATGATATACTCTATTATGGTAGCTATGGCAATGCCGGCGAAATAGGTCATTGTGTTGTAGTTGAGGATGGTTATCCATGTAAATGTGGAAATGATGGTTGCCTAGAAATGCATGCTGCTGGACCTGGTATAGTAAGAAACTTTGTTAGCTTAGGTGGTAATTATAAGCATGATGGTGCACCAATTGATGCCAAAGGCATAGCTGAACTTGCAAAGAAGGGCAACAATATTGCCCTTGAAACATTTGAGCTTGAAGGCTATTATATTGGGAAGGTTCTGGCATCAATAGCCAATGTCCTTAATCCAGAAAAGGTGGTCATAGGTGGGGGAGTATCACTATCCTTTTCACTATTTGAAGAATCCCTAACAAAAACTATGGACAAATTTTTATTTAAAAGCGGAAACCCAAATCTGATAATTCAAGAATCCCAGTTTGGGTATAATGGTGGAATCTTTGGTGCCGCAGCAGTAGCTATATCTGGCCAAAATAAATTATATAATTGGGCAAATTTAAGCTTGGAGTGATTTTATGAACATAAGCAGTAGAAAGTTTGGTAAATATGATAATAAAGCAATTAAAGAATATATACTGGACAATGGGAACAAGCTAAATGTAAAGATAATCTCCCTAGGAGCTACAATCAGGGAAATAAATTATAAAGATATAAATACAGTCCTCGGTTTCAATAATGTTGAAGACTACGTGAATTCAAGGACTTATTTTGGTGCTTTGGTAGGGAGAGTTGCTGGGAGAGTCTCCAATGGAGAAGTTCTTATTTCCAATAAGAAATATAAGTTAGATCAAAATGAGGGCAGCACTTGTTTACATGGAGGTGATGAAGGATATTCATTTAAGGTATGGGAATATGTGGACTCAATTGTAAAAAAGGATTCAGTCAGCATAATATTAGGATATACAAGTCCTGATTTTGAATCTGGTTTTCCAGGTGAGCTAATAAATCATGTAAAATATACAGTTTATAAAAATGATTCTTTATCAATTGAATATTTTGCTAAATCAACCAAGGATACTCCAATAACCCTTACCAATCATAGCTATTTTAACTTAAATGGTGATCTAAGCACTGATATACTAAATCATATCTTGTATATAGATGCTGATAAGTATATGCAATTGGATGAAAATAATATTCCAATCACTATCTCTAATGTAGGCCAAACACCTTTTGATTTCAGGAGTGGTAAGGCTGTAAATAAGGATCAGATAATATTATCCAGTGCTAAAACAGGCATACAATTAAAAATAAATACATCTGAGCCAGTTGTAATCTTATATTGTAGCAACAAGCTTGAGGAAGGGTTGACTCTTTCAAATGGAGATAGGACCATAAGATATCAAGGTGTATGCCTAGAAACCCAATGGTATCCTGATGCAATAAACCAGGAATTCTTGCTAGATAATATTCTTAAAGCGGGAGAGGAGTATAATAGTAAAACAGTATATAAGTTCCATCAAATTTAAATATTCCCATAGGAGAAAAGGTAAAGGGGCTAATTGATTAGCTTCTTTTTTAATTCCCATGAGAATTTAGGATTTTACTAAGCTTATGATATAATATATATTAGCAATATATAGAAGAAGGTGCAAAATGATACTTTTAAACATAGAAAACATATCAAAAGCATATACAGATAGACACTTAATAAAAGATATTTCCTTTGGCATACATGAGGGAGATAAAATAGGTCTTATAGGAGTCAATGGTACAGGAAAGACAACCCTGCTAAAGTTAATTGCCAACATAGAAGTGCCAGACTCAGGAAGGATAATCAGATCCAATAATATAAATATAGAATATCTTCCACAAGATATAGATATGGAGCCTGAGGTTAAGGTTATAGAGCAGGTATTTAGAGGATCATCTGATAATATGAAGGTCCTAAGAAGATATAAGGAAGCCATATTAAACCCTAGTACAGCAAAAGAAGATATAATAAAACTATCTCAAGAGATGGACACCATCAATGGATGGGGACTGGAAAGTGAAGCTAAGAGTATCCTTACACAATTAGGTATCAAGAATTTTGATGAAAAGATAGGAAACCTATCAGGTGGACAAAGGAAGCGTGTTGCTTTAGCCTCTGCCTTAATTAATCCATCAGACTTATTGATACTAGACGAACCGACTAACCATTTGGACAATGAAACAATCAATTGGCTAGAAGACTATCTATGGAAAAGAAAAGGTGCTTTATTAATGATTACCCATGATAGATATTTCCTAGATAGGATAGTCAATAAGATAATAGAATTGGATAGGGGTAGTCTATATTCCTATGAAGGCAACTATGCCTATTATCTAGAAAAGAAAACAGAGAGAGAAGATATGGAATTGGCCTCAGAAAGAAAAAGACAATCCATATATAGAAAAGAATTAGCCTGGATGAAACAAGGAGCTAAGGCTAGAAGTACCAAGCAAAAAGCTAGGATTCAGAGATTTGAAGAATTAAAGGATGGGGGACTAGATTTAGACAAGGAAGAGTTAGATATTGCAGTAGGAAGTTCTAGATTAGGTAGAAAGATCATTGAAATAAATAACATCTCTAAATCCTATGACCAAGTAAAATTAATAGATGATTTTACCTATACAGTATTAAGAGATGATAGAATAGGTATATTAGGGGCAAATGGTATAGGCAAGTCAACACTATTAAAAATAATATCAGGTAGATTAGAGCCGGACAATGGTTTTATTGAAATTGGTCAAACTGTTAAGCTAGGAGTATTTGCACAGGAAACTACTGAATTAGATAATGAACAAAGGGCAATAGATTATATTAAGGATGGTGGAGAATTTGTAAGTACCATTGACGGAGAAAAGATAACAGCCTCCCAGATGATGGAGAAGTTCATGTTTTCAAAGGATCTCCAATGGACACCCATAGGGAAACTATCTGGTGGAGAAAAAAGAAGATTACATCTTCTAAGGGTACTGATAGAATCCCCCAATGTACTTTTATTAGATGAGCCAACTAATGACCTAGACATCCAAACCCTTACAATATTAGAAGATTATTTGGAAGAATTTCCAGGTGCAGTTATTATCGTATCCCATGATAGATACCTATTGGATAAAATCGTAGACAAGGTATTTGTATTTGAAGGCAATGGTAAAATAGTACAATATACAGGTAATTATGCATATTTTCAGGAGATTAAAGAGGAAAGGGAAATCCAAGATAAGTCTCCTAAAAAGGAAAGAGTAAGGAAAGCCAAGAAATCTTTAAAGTTATCCTATAATGAGCAAAGAGAATGGGATGTAATAGATGAAGAGATAGCAGATTTAGAGCAAAAGATATCAAATCTAAATGATGACATGGAAAAGTACTCAACAGACTATACAAAACTAGAAGAATTACTAAAAGAAAAAGAAACCATAGAAGAAAAATTAGATGAGAAGATGGATAGATGGGTATATCTATCAGAATTAGTAGAGGAAATAGAGAAGAGTCAAAGGCTTTAAGAAAGGATGTTAATATGAAGAGCGTAGTATTGGCAGAAAAGCCATCAGTAGCTAGGGATATAGCCAGGGTTTTGAATTGTAATCAAAAGAGAAATGGATATATAGAAGGCAATAAATATATAGTCACATGGGCATTGGGTCACTTGGTTACCTTAGGAGACCCAGAAGAATATAATAAAAAATATCAAACTTGGAATATGGAAGATTTACCAATACTTCCAAGGGAATCAAAGCTGGTAGTTATAAAACAGACATCAAAACAATTCTATACAGTTAAAGATCTTTTCCATAGAAAGGATGTAAACAAAATAATCATAGCAACAGATGCTGGAAGGGAAGGAGAATTGGTTGCACGTTGGATAATTGAGAAAGCCAATGCTAAAAAACCAATTCAAAGATTATGGATCTCATCAGTAACAGATAAGGCAATCAAGGATGGATTCAATAAATTAAAAGATGGAAGGGCATACGAAAACCTATATGAATCAGCTCAAGGAAGGGCAGAGGCAGACTGGATAGTAGGAATCAATGCCACCAGGGCACTAACTGTTAAATATAATTCCCAGCTATCCTGTGGTAGGGTCCAAAGCCCTACACTGGCAATGATAGCCCAAAGGGAAGAGGAGATAAGAAACTTCAAACCAAGGGACTACTATGGTATAGAGTTAGTAACTAAGGACCTTAGATTTATTTGGCAAGATAAGAATAATAACACAAGATCTTTCAATAAAGAAAATATAGATAGAATACTATCCACCATAAAGGGTAAGGATTTAAATATCACAGAAGTAAATAAAAATTATAAGAAGACATATTCAAAAGGATTATACGATCTAACAGAACTTCAAAGGGATGCCAATAGAATATTTGGATTCTCAGCAAAGGAAACACTGTCCATCATGCAAAATTTATACGAAAGACATAAGATATTGACCTATCCAAGGACCGATTCTAGATACCTATCAGATGATATGGTGGATACATTAGAGGATAGGGTAAAGGCTATAAATATCTCCCAATATAGTAAGTTTGCAAGTGAAATACTTAAGAAACCAATAAGGTCAAATAGATCCTTTGTAGATAATAAAAGAGTAACAGATCATCATGCCATAATACCAACAGAGGAAAGGGTAAGACTATCAGAACTCAGTGCTAATGAGAAGAAGATATATGATCTGGTAGTTAAAAGGTTTTTAAGCGTCCTTTACACTCCATTTGAATATGAGCAAACCACCATAAAAGCTAGTATAGGACAGGAGAAGTTTATAGCCAAGGGGAAAAGGGTAATCAAGGAAGGATGGAAGGAGATTTACTCAAACATAGAAGATGAAGAGGAGACCGAAGATGATATTAAGGATCAAATACTACCCCTACTTGAGAAGGGAAATAAACTAAAAGTAGTAAGGGTAAATCAAACATCAGGGAAGACAAAACCTCCAGCTTACTTCAATGAAGCTACTCTTTTGTCAGCAATGGAAAACCCAGGAAAGTATATGGAAGGCAAGAGTAAGGAGCTAAATAAGATCCTACAAGAAACAGGTGGGATAGGTACGGTAGCCACCAGGGCAGATATAATTGAAAAGTTATTCAATACATTTTTAATCGAAAATAGGGGCAAGGATATTCTAATTACAGGAAAGGGTAGGCAACTACTGGAACTAGTACCAGAAGATCTAAAATCACCAGCATTAACAGCCCAATGGGAGAAGAAACTTAGTCTTATTGAAGAAGGAAAGCTGAAAAGAGAGACATATATAAATGAGATGAAGGAATATTCCAAATCAATAATAAAGGAAATAAAAAGTAGTGATAATACCTTTAAACATGATAATTTAACTAGGACAAAATGTCCTGACTGTGGTAAATTCATGTTAGAAGTTAAGACCAAAAGAGGTAAAATGTATGTCTGCCAGGACAGGGAATGCAACCATAGAATTCCCATATCCAAGACCACAAATGCAAGATGTCCTAAGTGTAGAAAAAGACTAGAGCTTAGGGGTCAAGGGGAGGGTCAAATATTTACATGTTCCTGTGGGCATAGGGAAAAGCTATCATCATTTAATGAGAGAAAGAAAAAAGAAGGCAATAGGGTAAATAAAAGAGAAGTATCAAAATTTCTAAAGGAACAAAAGAAAAATAAAGATGAACCATTAAACACAGACTTAGCAGATGCCCTATCAAAGCTAAAGTTCTAGTATTTGATTGTAAAGAAAGTATACTTGTGTTAAAATATTTCCAATATAAAGAAGAAGGTGCATTATGATAAATTTAGGTGAATTTCAAGAATTAATAATTAAAAGATTTATATCCGTAGGAGCCTATCTTAATGAAGAGATAGAAGAAGACGATGATATACTACTACCAAAGGCACAGATTCCAAGGGACGCTAAGGTGGGAGATAGTATTGAAGTATTTGTATACAATGATTCAAGAGATAGAATTATTGCAACTACAAACAAACCAAAGATTAGTTTAGGAGAGTTAGCCCATTTAATGGTAGTAGACACTACTAAGATAGGCTCATTCCTTGACTGGGGACTGGAGAAGGACCTATTTTTACCCTTTAGTGAAACAGTAGGTTCAGTAGAAAAGGGCAAGGAGTATCTAGTAGGAGTATATATAGATAAGTCAGATAGGCTTTGTGCAACTATGAGGATAAAAGACATGTTAAGGACTGACTCAGACTATAGGGAAAACAATATAACTGAAGGAACCATCTATAGCATAAATAGGGATATAGGTGCCTTTGTTGCAGTAGATGATAAGTATGATGGACTAATACCCAAGAGGGAACTATTGGGAGCATATGAGGTTGGTGACAAGCTCGAAGTCAGGATAAATAAGGTCCTAGAAGACGGCAAGCTAGACTTAAGCCTTAGGGACAGATCCTATATCCAAATGGATACAGATGGAAAAACAATCCTAAAAAAACTTAAGGAAAGTGGTGGCAGCCTTCCACTAGGAGATAAGAGTCCACCGGACTTGATTAGAAAAGAACTTAAGATGAGCAAATCAGGCTTCAAAAGAGCCATAGGAAGGCTTTACAAAGAAGGAATAATCACAATTTCAGACAATGGAATAAAATTAAAGAAATAAACAATATAAAAAGATGAGCTATAGTATGCTAATGGCTTATCCTTTTTGTTTACTTTATGAAGAGAATGTAATATTATGGGTATAAGGTCAATAAAAGTAATATTCGGACACTTATTAATAATATAGATTGAAGGTAGATATAAATGAGGATACCTTTATTAAAACATATAAATAGTAAAAGAAAAGGAATGACTTTAATTGAGGTTATATTATCCTTAGCTATTCTAGGTATCATAATTATACCTTTTTTAAATATGTTCGTTTTTTCTGCTGTAACAAATAGTGAATCAAGGGAAATTTTAGATGCCACTTATGTTGCTCAACAAATAGTGGAGAGTAGATACGGTGAAAGTAAGAAGGGTTCTGGGATTCCAACATCTAGTCAATACTCTGATCCATTTGATGGGGATTATTGGATTGATGAAAAGATTGAAATAAAGGACGATAATTTAGTAAGAATATTGGTTCAAGTATATTCTGATGAAAGTAAAAGCAAACTTGAAGCACAGATGGAAACATATTTACTATGGGATTCGTATTAATATAAAGAAGGTGTAAGAACTATGAAAGGGATAAAAAAAAGAAAAGGAATTACACTTATAGAACTTATTATTGCAATTGCATTGATGGGTACAGTACTTATGGTTGGCTATAGTTTCTTTTCAACAAGTTTAAAAAGTTATGGATCACAAATAGATAATGTTGATAATCAAGCTAGAGCAAGACAGGTAATTAGACATATATCAGGTGAAATAAGGAAAGCAGATGAAATAGAAATTGAAGATAACGATTCCATAAAAATAGACGGAACCCTATATAGATTTCAAAAAGATACCAATACACTATTAAGAAATGAAAATGATTTTGTAACTGGGATTAAGTTCTTTAAAGTTAGTTCTAATGATGGAGATGGGGAAATAAAATTAGAGATTACTGCTTTAACAAATGATGGACAAGAGTTTACACTAACCTCTTCAATATTTATAAGGGAGTAAAATAAAATGAGAGAAAAATTTTTCAAATCAAGATATCTTAAAAAAGAAAAAGGATTTGCTTTAATGGCCATGCTTATGATATTGGCAACTGTTTCAATACTAGGTATAGGCTTATTAACTGTGACCGCATCTAATCATAAACAAACAAGTGTAGAACGAGATTTTCAATCTGTCTATTACATTGCAGAAGCGGGGCTTAATCAAGCAATACATGAAATAAGTAAAGAGGTTAATTACCATTCAGAAGAAGTACTAAGTCATGATGACTTTTTTCAAGAAATAGATGCTTTTATAAACCAGTATCTGGATGACGGAGTAAGGATAATAGATGACTTTGAAGAGGTTTTTGGGGAAAAGCCTTTAGCAATGGTAACTGTCCAAGCAGATGATTATGGAATGGAAGTTAAAGATGAAAATATAAACACCAAAACTTATCTAATAGAATCTGTTGGTAAGATAGGAAGTTTAAGCCGTACGGTAAACACCTCTATTGAAGTTGCCCATGGGGTTGTAGATGAGACAGTGGCTAGACACACTGCCTTTGATTATGCTTTGTATAATGGTGGGAATAGCGAATTGAAACTTCCATCAGGAAGCAATATTGATGGTTCAATTTATGGACATAAAATTAATTTTAGTGCATCTGGAACAAAAGTAACTGGATCAATTATATCCGAAAAGTCAGTACAATTAAGTAGTGAAATGGAAGTGAGAGGTAATATTTATGCTATGGATGGAACTGTAAAAATATCTTCAGATAAAACTAAAGTATTTGGAGATATTCATGCAACTAATAATGTTATATTGAGTTCAGGTACCACATTAAATGGAAATATTTATACTAATGGTGATATAACATTGAAAAGTTCTAATGCCGAAGTAACTGGTGATATTCATGTTGGAGGAAATGTATCGTTAGGATCGTCTGCAAATGTACAGAATATATTTACAAAAGGGAGTACAACACTTGGATCAAGTAGCACTATTAATGGAGATATCCATTCAATAGGTGATATTTCATTAGGATCGACTGCAAATGTACAGAATATATTTACAAATGGAAACATAACGTTAAGTTCAAATAATACTGTGAATGGTGAAATACATTCTACAGGAAATGTAACTTTTAATGGCAGTGCAGAGGTCGGGCATATATTTACAAAAGGGTATATTAGATTTAATAGAAATATTACAGTAAACGGTGATATAAATTCATTTGGTAACGTAGGAGACTCTAGTAATGGTGGTGGAGTTACCGTAAATGGCGATATCTATTCAGGTAGTAATGTAACGACACGTAATAATCAAACATTTAAATTTATGGGTAATGTCCATGCAGCAGGTAATGTTGAAAATGGGCAGGGTAACACTATTAATGGAAATGTAATATCTGCAAAAAGTATAATTAATAGAGGAACAATAGGTGGCGATAAAATTAATAATGGAAATCCAACATCACCAACATCACCAACATCACCAATCCAGGAACTAACTGTTCCTCAATTTGAAGCATACAAATCAATTGAAAATCCTGAATTAAATAAAAAATTATTAGAATACCAACCTAGTACTGAAAAAACTATAGTTTCTACAAATACATTAAGACTTTCTCCGGGAAGTTATGGAATAATAGAATTCGATACAAATCAAGGTGGTACTATAATACTTGAATCTGGAGGCGGTGATTATTTTTTTAACAGTATTACTGGTGGGAATCAAAGTAAAACGATGAGGTTAGATTTTTCCAAAGGCGGAAATATTAATATATATGTCAAAAATAATTTAAAATGGAATGGTGCAATTGAAGTATCTACTGATGGTACTAATTGGATAAACCTTGAAAATTTAAATCAAGATGAACAAAAAAAATTTGCTGAACGCATCTATTGGGAAACTCATGGTTCATTTGAAATACATGAAGGTGGACAGAAACATTGGTTAGGTACACTTCTCAGTAAGGGGAAAATAACTACGGCTAGTAGTCCATATATAGTAGGTGCTTTATTAACGCATGGTCAGATGGATTTAAAAAGTAGTGGTGGGACTATTATATATGCATCAGGTAATGGAGGTTCCAATAGCTCAGGCAGTTCTGGTGGTGGAAGTGATGAAGGAGAAACTAATCTACCAGTTAGTGATAGAATCAAAATAGGCCCTATCAGAGAAAAGAAATAATAAATTAAATATATAATTTCAAAAAATATAATTCCATAAGGGGGCCAATACATGATAGTAACCACAACACCACAAATTCAAGGCAAAGAAATAGTCGAGTATAAGGGTATAGTATTTGGAGAAGTTGTGGCAGGGGTGGATTTTGTAAAGGATTTTGCTGCAGGTCTTACTAATTTCTTTGGTGGCAGATCAGGTTCCTATGAGGGAGAATTAATTCAGGCTAGAGAAGAAGCAATTCTTGAAATGGAGCAGAGAGCAATGAAGATAGGAGCTAATGCAGTTGTAGGTGTTGATGTAGACTATGAAGTCTTAGGTTCAGCAAATAATATGCTTATGGTAATAACTTCAGGTACAGCAGTGGTTATAAGATAGGCTCAATAATTTTTACCATTGATGAGGTGATATCAATCAATAGAATCAACTTTACATTCACAAACAAAGATAATATTAGTATTAATGCCTA
>JGI24708J26588_10003130_pt1 | contig 12172 bp, 11 predicted proteins | sample BioPla1DNA2_FD_26588 | JGI IMG/M metagenome (IMG submission 26588) | reverse complement strand
GACTTTTTCACTATTAATAAAAAGTTCTTTTATATTTTCTATGAAATACGAGGTATAAATTATGAAAATATATAAAAATTCATTAAATTTTTTAATTTTAACTTTTGTGATTCTTTATCCTATTCTTCCAAGCTATGGGGTTATAAGTTCAGATTTGATACTTTTTCTGCTACTATTAATACAAATAGCTGGCTTTGTTTTTCTGCCCTCAGAAAGAAATTCAATTGTTAAAGTAATTAAGAATCTCAAAAAGGATAAAATTTTTCTTTCTCTAATATTGTTAAACATAGTTATGTATCTATCTACTATCGTAGCAGTATATAGGGAAATAACTATAAAAGGTAGCATTAGGTTTTCAATGTTTGTTTTTGTTTACTATAATATCGCATATAATTTAAAAGGAAAAAGAGCCTTTAATAGTTTATTAACTTCATTTATAGGTGTATCCCTATTGTCTAGTATTTTTTCCATATATCAAGTATTCCAAAATGTAATTTATAANTANGGAGTTAATGAGGAACATAGAATAGCTTCTTTCTTGGAAAATCCCAACAACCTTGGTGCCTATACTATTTTTTCTATCTTTATAGTAATAATGCTACTTATAAATAGNAAAAAGAAATCACAAAAAATATTTCTTTCTATTTCTTCTATTTTACTTATATTAAATATAATATTATCTCAGTCTAGAAATGCTTTATTAGCATTAGTATTAGGNTTATTTTTATTATCACTTATATATAATAAAAAGTTAATAATACCATCATTTTTAATAGCTATTATTTTACTCTTGATTCCAGAAAGTCAAAGAAGGCTGATGAGTATTTTAGATTTTAGCCAAAATAGTAGTAGAATAAAAATATGGGAAACAACTATTTTTATGATAGAAGATAAACCCTTATGGGGAATAGGCTATGACAACTATTTTAAAATTTATCCTAGTTATATAAAGCATACACCAAGATTGATGATACACGAAACTTATGAAGCCCTTCACCCCCATAATGTATTTTTNAAGTTCCATACGGAGCTGGGAATCATAGGTACCATAGCTTTTATTATCTTTCTTCTTTTAACTGTATTTAATATATATAAAAATATAAAGCTTTGCAGNGATAATAAAATGAAATCCATTTATATTGCAATAGCAGTATCATTCCTATCATTCCTTTTTATGAATATGATTGATTGCTATTATAATTCTCTAAAGGTTATGATAACAATGTTAATTGTATTAGGAATTTCAAATTTTCATTTAAATAAAAATNTTAAAAAATTTATATGAACAGCTCACTAAGTATTGAATGTCTAAGTTAGAAATTTAAAACAACTTCTATTTAAGTAAAGATAGATTTAACTTATCTATCTTTAACTTTGTTGACATTCTACTTCTATAAATTTATAATTAAAGTTATGTTTATTATTCTATTAATTTTTGTTTCATCATAAAATGAACATAAATAAATTAATAAGTCAAAAATAACAAGAGGNAANAGGAAATTCTAATGAATTTCCTATTGCTTTGAAGTGAGGTCATATGATTAGATTTTATAAAAATTTGTTAAATACTTTAATTATAATTTTTGTTACTCTTTATCCCATTTTGCCTAGCTATGGTAATAATAATCCAGATAATATATTACATTTAATATTTGTTGTACAAGCTTTAGGAATTATTTTTATCCCATTAGAGAGAAATTATTATATTAATGTTATGAGAAATATAAAGAAAGATAAAATTTTTCTTTCTTTACTAATGCTAAATGTTTTGATGTATTCCTCTAGTTTAATTTCAGTTGATAGGGAAATGACCCTTGGAGCTAGTACTAAATTTTCTATGTATATTTGNGTTTATTATAATATTGCCTACAATTTAAGAGGAAAAAAAATATATAAGATCTTATTAACTTCCTTTGTAGGGGTAGCTGTATTATCTAGCATTTTTTCAATATACCAGGCCTATGAAAATTTGCATTTTGATAAACATATAGGGGCTGAAAATAGGATTTCATCATTTTTAGAAAATTCTAATATATTAGGTTTATATGCTGTATTAGCTATATTTATAGTAATAATGCTGTTTTTGAATAGTAAAAATAAATATCAAAAAATTTGTTTTTCAACTTTTTCCATTTTGCTTATAGTAAATATTATATTATCTCAGTCCAGGAATGCCTTGTTGGCATTGGTATTTGGGAGTATTCTTCTGTCAATACTTTATAATAAGAAGTTACTGCTACCTTCTTCTATAATATTAAGCACATTACTGGTATTACCTATTAGTAGAACAAGAATATTAGATATTCTTAGTACTAATCAAAATATTAGTAGAATAAAAATATGGAAAATAACGAATTTAATTATAAAAGACCATTCCCTATTTGGGGTAGGATATGATACCTATTCAGCTGTTTATCCTGATTACGTAACAACTTATAATGATTTAATGATACGTAATGATTATATAGCTTATCATCCTCATAATGTATTTTTAAAATTTCAAAGTGAATTAGGTATTCCTGGAACAATATTTTTTGTACTCTTTATTGTATTAACTTTATACAATTTATACAAAAATATAAAACTATCCAAAAGTTCTAAAGAAAAGGCTATTATAATTGGAACAACAGTTTCATTTTTATGTTTCATTTTTATGAATTTAGTAGATAGCTACTTTAATTCACCTAAGGCTGTGATTACCCTATGCATAATTTTAGGAATTTCAAACTTTTATTCAAGTAAAAAAGTTAAAGAACCATTTGAAAAATATTTTTCAAATGGTTCTTTATTTTACATTACCTCGAAGTCAGATATGCTATATATAATTCTACCTACAACATCTTCCTTATAGTTTATTACTCCTAAACTTGGATTTCTTGAATCTGATGAATGATTTCTATTGTCTCCCATAACAAATATTTCATTCTTCTCTAAAGTTATGTCTATATCATATTTTCCAGTAACTATTTCTTCATTATTTATATAATTTTCTATTAATAACTCTCCATTTATATATACTTTGCTATCTTTTATAACAAGATGATCTCCAGGGGTGCCTATTACTCTTTTAACAATTGTATCTTCGCTGAAATCATCATTTACTTTTATTATTACTATATCCTTATATTTAGGTGCTTTTTTAACATATGCCATCTTATATAAGATCAAAATCTCCCCATTTTCTAAAGTTTTTCTCATAGAATTTCCCACAACTATCACTGGTACAAAAACCCTTGTGATTATTAATAAAATTATCAAAGTAATTAGTGCTATTTGGGACATCTCCTTTAAAGATAATTTAGGAAAAAACCCTTCCACAGTTCTATTAAATCTTTTTAATTCCAACATTTCATTCCCTTATAAAGCAAATTTCTACTTACTATATACTATGCTAAAAATAAGCTCTGTGATATAATTTGCCATAATCCGAAATACAGATAACCTCTCCCTTATTAGCTTGAAGAGGCCTACCCTACTATAAAATAAAAAGAAGATTTTATACTTATTCACTTTAAATTTCGAATTATAAATTATATAAAAAAGAAGGATTTTATATGACCCGCTCATATAAAATCCTTCTTTTTATGCATTTTTCACTTTGCATTTTGAATTGATTTAAAGAAATAGGCCTCCTATTTCTTCAAATTACCTTCCCAGTCTCTATTCTCTAAGTAATTCATAAATGGCTCTCTTAATTCTTCTCTCTTTAAAGCAAATTCAACTGTTGCTTGTAAGAAACCTAGTTTATCTCCAACATCATATCTTTTACCTTCAAAGTTATATGCATACATAGCTTCTTGAGAAATTAATGTTTCAAGTGCATCTGTAAGCTGTATTTCTCCACCCTTTCCAGGTTTTGTTTCTTCTAATATATTAAAGATCTGTGGAGTTATTATATATCTACCTAAAATAGCTACATTACTTGGTGNTTCTTCTATCGCTGGTTTTTCAACTAAATTTTTAACCTTATATACTCTATCTTCTATATGAAGTCCATCTACTATTCCATATTTATTAACATCATCTTTAGGAACTGTTTGAACTCCTAATATTGAAGTTTTATATTCATCATAGCAATCCATTAATTGCTTTAAGCAAGGAACTTCTGAGTCTACCACATCGTCTCCTAATAAAACTGCAAAAGGCTCATCTCCTACAAAGGCTCTTGCACATAAAATTGCATGGCCTAAACCTNTTGGTTCCTTTTGTCTAATATAATGTATATCTGCTATATCTGATATTTCTTTTACCATTTCTAGCATTTCATCTTTGTTGCTTTTTTCTAGTTCTAATTCTAGTTCAACAGATCTATCAAAATGATCTTCTATACATTTTTTATTTCTACCAGTTACTATAAGGATTTCCTCTATTCCAGATGCTACAGCTTCTTCTATAATATATTGAATAGTTGGCTTATCAACTATTGGAAGCATTTCCTTTGGCTGTGCTTTAGTTGCTGGTAAAAATCTAGTTCCTAGCCCAGCTGCTGGTATAATAGCTTTTCTTACTTTCATAAATATCCCTCTCAATCAAATTAATTTACATAATCATAACAAGTACATTATAGCACCAATTTTTATACTTTTACAAATTTTATACAAATTTTTTGTGAAAATTATCTAATTTTCTTAATAAAGTCTATAAATTTATCATGATTTACTGCAAAATTACCTGAAACCTTGCTTCCATCCTCTAAATTCTTTGTAACAACTGACCCTAAACTTATACTTACTTTATTTCCAAGATTTAATCCATTTGATATAACAGCGCCAAGACCTACCCAAGAATCATCCCCAATTACCGTTCTACCTCCAAAGGTTGTTCTTGAGGCTATTAAACATCTTTCCCCTACTTTTACTCCATGTTCAATATGAACTAAATTATCTAATTTTGAGTAATCCTATAATAGTATTATCCCAAGGATAGAGAGCCTTATCAATGCAAGCATTATATTGAACTTCTACATTATTTCCTATAATAACGCCACCACAATGGTTTACATTCATTATAATTCCGTCAACTCTTTTATATTCATAGCCTTCTCCACCAAGAACTACCCCAGCTCTTATTATAGAATTATCTCCAATAACAGTATTTTCTCTTATAACAGCAAATTCTTCTATTTTAACATTATTACCTATTTTAACATTTTTCTTGCTTATAGAAGCTAATTTACTTATTTCACAGTTTTCTCCTATTTCTGTATCAAAATCTTTTCTCTTATATTCTTCCATAGTAGAAAGCTTATTATGTAGCTTAAAATAATCCATTCTAGGATTTTGAGAAACTACTATCCCATACCTATCCTTAAGCTTTTCTCCCAACTCTCTAGTAGTAATTAAACATTTAATATTTTTACCTAATCCACTTATATATTTTCACTTTCAATAAAAGAAAGAAGATCTTCATCACATTTAGATACAGCAAGACCTAAAGATGTAAAACTTCCTTCCCTTAAAACTTCAACATTATCAATAAATTTTAAGACTTCACTTAGTAGCATATAAATTCCTCCACACCATATTTTGCAAAGCAAAATTATTAACTATTACCTATTACTCGTTCCTTCTTCTCCACATAGAAACCTGTGACCTGTGAGTTGTGCCCTGCACTAAACTGAAACCAAAAAACTCAACTCAGTCCTCCACACTCCAAACTCCACACTAACAAAAACTCCACACTAGTAATAGATGTCTTTTTTATTATTATCCCACATTTTCAACAAATAGCAAGAAATAAAAGAGAGACCTGTTATTATTAGNAACTTAATAATGAACAATATATTAAAACTTAATCTGTATGAAAAATAAAATTCATTGATTAAATTGCTTAGTAGAGGTGCTAAGGCCATTCCTGGGAAGGTTATACTCATAAATTTAAATGCCTTTTTAGGAAATTTCAGTAGGATTCCTTCATTCATATTTTCTACATAGATATGCTTAGTTAGCGCTTTACTAATTAAAACCAATATTATTCCAGCAATAGTTAAAGCAGCAGATATTATAAGCACCCTTTTTACATAATTTCCATAATAAGAGTAACCTCCCAGGTAGGACNGAATATTATCTAAAATTAAATTAAAAACCCTGTTGCTAGTAGCATATCTATAAATTAAACTTTCTAAATTTGCAAGTATTGCTAAAAGATATAAAAATATAAATACTATNGATCCNATTACGTAATATATATTAGAAAAAAAAGAATCAAGTAAAGCTAAGCCTCCTATAATTATTATAGCGATACTAATAACTCTAATTAAATCTAATAAAAACATTCTTTTAATCTCTGCAATGTAAGAAACTATTTCATAATTTAAATAAATATTTTGCACAACTGTAATAATAAAAGATAATAAAAATACTAAAAGGGAGATTATTATCAATACAAGCTCTCTTTTTCTTATATCAAGTTTTGAAAAAGGTCCACTTAATAATAATGACCATTTTTTTCTCTTATGAACTCCTACTATAATTAAATAACAAATAATTAAGTAAATCCCAAGATAAAACATTCCTAAACTTGTAAACATCAATTGTATATNATTTATATGGTAATTTTGATTATATAAATAACTTCTTATATAATAGTTAAAATAGGTATCTACCATTCCTTTATTTAAAGAAAAGGATACAAGATAAACTATAGATAGAAATAATGTTATTTTCGAATCTCCTTGATATAATAAGCTTTTATTTAAATATTTTCTCATAGTCCTTTTCCTTTCCAAGCTTATGTATAAAAATTTCCTCTAAGCTTAAATTGATTTCCTCAATAAACAAAGGATTACATTCCTGTAGCCTTTCAATAAATTTCTCATCATATTCTTCTGTAATAATAGTAAATACCCTTCCAACATTNCTCATNGTTATTATTCCCTTACAAGCTAAATCTTCTTCATAAATGGGCCTATCAAAGGCAACTTGAATCTTCTTAATATTATCCTTCATATTATCTAGGGAATTGTAATAATCNACCTTGCCTTCATTAAGTATCAATATTTCATCACAGACTTTTTCTAGTTCAATTAAATTATGTGAGGTTATTATTACTGATTTTTCCCTACTTTTTACCTCTTCTTTAACTAAATTTAAAACGCTTTTCTTCAAAATTGGATCAAGGCCAGAGGTAGGCTCGTCCAAAACTAGTAAATTAGCATCTAGTGCAAAGGCTATCATTATGCTTACCCTCATTTTCATCCCCTTTGAAAGCTGCATAAATCTTTTATTTAATGGTATTTTAAATATCTTATTTATTTTATAAAATCTTTCCTCGCTAAAAGAAGAATATATGCTCTTATAAAAATTAATAATTTCGCTAATAGTAACTAAGTAAAAACTGGGCTGTTCATCTGGAACATAAGCTATATTCTTTTTTACTTCAGGATTATCATAAACCTGCTTATCATACAATCTTATACTGCTTGCTGTAGATTTATATATTCCCACAATAGCCTTAACTAAGGAAGTTTTACCGCAGCCGCTGGGCCCAATTATTCCAAGGACCTTTCCCTTTTCTAGTGAAAAACTTATATTATCTAAAATTAAATTACTTCCATATTCTAAAGAATAACTTTCAACCTTTAGCATTAACTCCCCCCTTTTAACTTATATTTCATCTGGTAATATTTCTGTATAATAGTCAACCACAAAGCCTTCGCCTTCATCTACCACAACTATATGCAGTGAAGTCTTTATTAGGTCTTCTTCAACATTAGATTTTTCAGAACTTGAAACTGTTCCATTATCCTTAACTAAAGTCTTATCTACAATTTCCTTATTATTACTATTTGCAATTCCATCTAATCTATAAAACTTAATATTTTCTCCTCTTTTATAATTAGGTATTCTTTTAAAGCTTTCTTCGTAATACTGTTTTATTATATCAGAATTTACTTCAGCTAATTCATAGCTATAAAAGGTTGGTATATAACCATTTATAAATCTAAAATCATTTCTATTGTTGATATATAATCTATATCTTCTTGATAAGCTTTCTAAAAATTCAGCAGGAGCAATATTAATATAGGTATCTTTGCTTCCCAGTTTTTCATAAGCATTGGCATAACCAATAAAATTAGATATTGCCTCTTCTGGAGTAGTAAAATTTATTTCTTTTTCATATATTTTAGTTTTTCTAGAAAGAGTATTTATTACTAAAAAAACTATTATAAGGCTTATTATAGAATATAAAGTAGATTTTTTCATAAGTCCTCCTACAAATAAAAAAACTAAGTGCACAAAAAATTATACACTTAGTATTATAAATAATTGGGAATAATAAAACAACCAAGACTTTCTTAATTATTCCACTATTACTTTAATATGGATAATATTATTCATTAGATAATATTTTTTCATATAGCTCAAGAAGTTTTTCTTCTTCTGTATCCCAGCAGAAATGTTTCATAAATCTTTCTCTATTTTTATGACCTATATGCTTAGCTTCATCTCTATTATTAATAAANTCCTCTATTGCCCTTGATATACGATTAATATCTAGGGGATNAACATAGGTTCCCACATCGCCAAATAGCTCGGTCCAATATTGAAAATCTGAAAGTATTATAGGTATTTCACAAGCCATATATTCTATTACTTTAGTTGGTATAGACTGCTTGTAATTAGGAGTAGGATGTAATACACTCATTCCTACATCTGCAGCCTTTACGTACTTATATAAATCCCTTGCTTCCATTTGGCCAAAATATTTTGTATTCTTATATCCATCAAGAATTTCACATTCTTTTCTTAATTCTTCAGATTCCCAGCTACCAATCAACCAAAGTTTAACCTTGCCATTAAAAACTTCTGTTGACCTAATCATTTCTTTAATTCCTCTGATTTTTGTAATAGCTCCTATATAAATTATTATAAANTCATCTCTATTTGACTTTTCCTCTATTGGAGAACTTTTATCTATCATATCCTTAATAGCATAATTTTTAACACTAATTACGTTCTTATTACATTTTTCAAATTCATCTTTTAATTCATCTAATATTGTTACAACTGCACTAAAATTCTTACATCTAGATTTCTCGTATTTATTAAAGATAATAGAAATTAAACTTCTAAACCAATTTGGACCCAAATAGCTCTTAGATAAAATTTGCTTGGGAACATCTTCATGCACATCATAAATAACCTTTTTACCCCTTTTAACTAACTTACTTCCTATGGGTATTAATTCTGGGTCATGAAAATGATATAAATCTGCATCTACTTCTAGAGCTTTTTTATATGCTTCATTACGATTGTGCAACAGTCTATCTATTCTTCCATTTCCTTTAGCTANAGGCACAATATTTACACCGTCAACTGTTTTCCTTCTATCTGAAGAAATTATTAATGATACATCATATCCCGCCTTGCTAATACTTCTACATTGTTTATAAAATATTCTATTATCATTTTCACTATGCACAGTTGAAATATGACATATTTTTTTCTTCATCCAACCACCTTACCATTATTCCTTGTGTACTAGCTGATAAATATACTAAATTGAATTTTACTTCATATCAGAACTTGAAAAATTATTTAGCGGAAAAGTTACTGGCATGCCAGTCTTTCTTGATTTATATGCTGCCAATATTATTGCCAATGGAACTATAGCGTCTTCACCACTTATATATGGTTTTCTGTCATTANTAATAGCATCTACTACATCTTTAAATAAAGGTGTATGTCCTGTACCATAAACGCTGTCTATTTCAACTTGAAGGCCTCTCTTTACTGCTTCCTCATCTTCACCTTCAAATCTCCAAGTTTTAAGTTCATTAACTGCAAGTCCACCAACAACAACAGTTCCATCTGTACCAAATATACTTAAAGTTTCTTCTAAATTTTTTGGATAAACAACGGCACTTCCTTCAATAATTCCAATAGATCCATTTTTAAATCTAACTAATATAGCACCAAAGTCTTCACCTTCAATATTATTTCTGAAAGTATCACATTCAGCATAAACTCTTTCAACTTCTGAACCAATCATCCATTGTAATAAGTCAATATTGTGAATACATTGATTCATTAAAGTACCACCATCTAAATCCCAGGTTCCTCTCCATGGTGCTTGTTTATAATAGTTTTCATCTCTTCTCCAAAGAATTCTTGCAGTTCCATTCATTATTCTTCCAAACTTATTTTCTTCAACAGCAGATCTTAACTTTTGTATTGGTTTGTTAAATCTATTTTGATGTGCTACAGATAATTTTACATTATTTTCTTTAGCAACTTCTATCATCTTATTTGCATCATCAATAGATAAAGCCATTGGCTTTTCTACTACTACGTGCTTTCCTTTATTCATACAATAAATTGCAATATCTGCATGATATCCACTTTCTGTTGCAATAGTTACAACATCAATATCCTCTTTTTCAAGCATTTCTTTGTAATCAACATAAGTAGCAACTTCTAAGTTACTATCCTTCATCTTTGTTAAATATTCTTCTTTTTTAGCCTCTGCCAACTCTAACTTTATATCACAAGTAGCAACAAGCTCGGCTATATCTCTATTTTCAACAAGAGCTTCCACATGCTTATAAGATATTCTTCCGCATCCTATTATTGCAAACTTAAGTTTTTTCATATTAATTACCACCTTATATACATTTTATTATTGTTTTAATAATTAAATAAATATCAAAAATGATATTGCTTTTCTCAATATACTCTAAATTTAATTTAAGTTTATCCTTCATAATAACATTTATATAGTATTCTTCTGGATTTTCAACTTTTCCTAGAATCTCATTTTCATCACTATATCTTAGAGAGGCTAAATCTGTTATACCAGGTCTAACCTCTAAAACTTTTCTTTCTTCTTCTGTATAAAGATCAACATACTTTGGAACTTCTGGCCTTGGACCAACTAAACTCATATCACCTTTTAAAACATTAAAAAGTTGAGGAAGTTCGTCTATTTTATATTTTCTTAAAAAAGCTCCAACCCTTGTAATTCTGCTGTCTTTTCCTATAGTAATCTGCTTTCCAAGTTTTTCAGCATCACTTACCATAGTTCTAAACTTATAAATATTAAAAGGCATACCATTTTTCCCAACTCTTTTCTGAAGAAACAAGACTTTTCCTTTAGAATCTAGTTTTATGCATATTGCAACAATTGTAAGTATTGGTGATATGATTATTATTCCAATTAAAGATGCTACAAAATCAAATATTCTTTTTATTGCCCTATTAACTTTACTCATTTATTTTACCTCTTGATTTTAAAATTGTTAACTTTCAGTTAATGCTACTTCATTTACTTCACTGGGTTCTTTATAAGTAGGAACAATTTGTTTCATTTTAAGTTTAACCATTTCATTATTTTCTTCTTTTAAAACTTCTTTTAATTCTTCTAATTTTTTATTTAAACTATTTATATTTTCAAAAGTAGGTCTTCCAATATATATTTTTTTATGTTTAGTAGCTGTTAAGCCCTCTTCGCTCATTAAAAGTTCTTCATAAAGCTTTTCTCCAGGTCTTAATCCTGTTACTTTAATTTGTATGTCTTCACCTGGCTCAAAACCAGAAAGTTTTATAAGATCTCTTGCTAAATCATATATTCTAACTGGCTTACCCATATCTAAAACAAATATTTCTCCACCTTTTGCATAAGCTCCTGCCTGTAAAACAAGCTGTGCTGCTTCAGGAATCAACATAAAATATCTTATAATATTTTTATGGGTTACAGTAACTGGTCCTCCCTCTTGAATTTGCTTCTTAAATAAAGGTATTACAGAACCATTACTTCCAAGAACATTACCAAATCTAACTGCTACAAAATCAGTTTTGCTTATAGTATTATAAGCTTGAATTATCATTTCACATAATCTTTTTGTAGCTCCCATAATATTAGTTGGATTTACTGCCTTATCTGTAGATATAAGCACAAATCTTTCAACTTTAAATTCATCAGCAGTTTGAACTAAATTTAAAGTACCAAAAACATTATTTTTTATAGCTTCCTTTGGACTATCCTCCATTAAAGGAACATGTTTATGAGCTGCTGCATGGAATACAACTTCTATACTATTATTTTTAAAAACTTCTTGAAGCCTTTCTTTATCTCTTATGGAACCTATAAGAACTTCCATTTTTAACTCTTTAAAATGAGCTTTTAATTCATTTTGTATATCATAAACTGAATTTTCATATATGTCAAAAAG
>JGI24708J26588_10003126_pt1 | contig 12181 bp, 13 predicted proteins | sample BioPla1DNA2_FD_26588 | JGI IMG/M metagenome (IMG submission 26588) | reverse complement strand
CCCTCTATCAAACAGACGATTTCGCCCGCTGGGAAGAGCGCTGGCAGGAGCGCCTGGCCCGCAGCGGGCAGAGCGCCGCCTCTGTGCAGGAGCTCATGAAAAGGAGCAATCCGGCGGTGATCCCCCGCAACCACCGGGTGGAAGAGGCGCTGCGCCCCGCGGTACAGAAGGCCGATTACGGGCCCGTGAGAACACTGGTCAAAGTGCTGCAGGACCCCTTCGCCCACAGCCCGGAGCAGCGGGAATACGCCACGCCACCGGAGCCCTCAGGCCTGCCCTACCGCACCTTCTGCGGAACCTGAGAAGAATGGCGATTGGGCATAGACTTTACAATTCATTAGGTGTATACTTAGAAAAGAAGACNCCAAGGAGGTGTGGAAATGCGCGAGAGAGTAGAGGCGGTTCTCGACAGAATTCGCCCAGCTATTCAAGCCGATGGTGGGAATGTAGAGTTGGTCGAAATCAGCCCCGACAACGTGGTTAAGGTGAGACTGACCGGCGCTTGCGTAGGATGCCCCATGTCCCAGCTGACCCTCAAGGCCGGTATTGAACGCATCCTGAAGCAGGAAGTTCCCGAGGTTGTCGCGGTGGAAGCGGCCAATTAGATAGACTGTCAGGAGGAGCTGGGAGCTCCTCTTTTCCGTTTAGGGAGCAAGGCGCACAAAGCAAGAACCAGGGAGGTTGGCCATGAGCGCACAGGTCCTCAAGGCTTTGGGTGAGGCGGTTTTCCAGGCGGGCTTTGATGCCTTTGCCGTAATGCCGGCGCGTCCTTCTAAGCGCCTGCTGCCCCTTTTGCGGCAGGCCCAAGAAGAGGGGCGTTATCCTGATTTTGTGGATCAGGATGTGGAAAAGCGCCTCGATCCCCGGAAGCTGCAGCCCAGCGCCAAGACGGTCATCGCCCTGGCCGTGAGCTACAACACCGGCCAGCCGGGACCTGTTCCTCCGCTCCACGGCACCATCTCCCGCTACGCCTGGGGTTTGGACTACCACCGGGTGCTGGNCCGGCGCCTGGACCAGCTGATCAGCTGTCTCCAGGAACGCTTTGGAGCCCGGGAATGCACCAAGGCTGTGGATACCAGCTTCCTGGTGGACCGGGCCCTGGCGGTGGAAGCGGGCCTGGGTTATGCCGGCGGAAACTGCGCGGTCTACGTGCCGCCCTATGGCTCCTGGGTTTTCCTGGGGGAAGTGCTGGTGGATGTGGAACTGCCTGCCACCAGTCCCAAAGGGCAGGGCAGCTGGTCCTGCCCGGTGGACTGCGGCCGGTGCATCAAGGCCTGTCCCACGGGGGCCCTTCTGGCTCCTGGCAAGATCAACCCCCACATCTGCCTCTCCTACCTCACCCAGATGAGCGGGCCCATTCCCCTGGAGTTCCGCTCTAAGCTGGGCAGCCGGCTGTGGGGCTGCGATACGTGCCAGCAGGTCTGCCCCGTCAATCGNGAGGCGCCAGTAACCCGCCACCGGGAGTTCGCTCCATTGGTGGGCCCCCATGTGCCCCTTTTGCCTCTGCTCAGTTTAAGTAACAGGGAGTTCCAGGAGCAGTTCGGCCAGACCAGCGTGGCCTGGCGGGGCAAAAACATCCTGCAGCGCAACGCCTGCCTCATTTTGGGAAACCAGGGGGCCCGTGCTGCGCTCCCCATTTTAAAGAAAACAGCCCAAGGGCACCCCAGCCCCCTGGTGAGGGAAGCTGCGGAGTGGGCTGTGGCCAAGCTGGGCTAGTGCCCAGCTTCTTGTTTGGCGGCGGCTAAAGCCTTTTCCAGCTCCCGGCGGTAGGCACCGTTGGAGCTTTTCGCGGAGGTCAAAACCTGCTCCAGGAAGGCCACCGCNTCCTCGCCGCCGTAACGGGCAATGGACAGGGCGATATGAACCTTGTCCTCATTTTCCTCGGGATAATGCTCGAAGATCTCCTTGAGTAGGCTCCACCGGCGTTTGCTGGGCGGCCCGCTGCTCAAAAAGAGGGCGAGATAAGGCAGGAGCGGAGAATCCCTGTGTTTGCGGACAAAGCGGCGCATGGCGGGCAGCGCTTTCCCCGCGAAACTCTTCAGCAGCGACCAGGACTCATAGAAGAGCGGGTCGTCCCAGTCCAGTTCTTCCAGAAGTTCTAAAATGGTATCGCTCACCTGGCTCAGCTTCCAGCGGTTGCAATAGACCAAGAGCCTGAGCAAAAACCTGGAATCCACGCCCCCGTGCACCAGGCGGGCCTCGAGGATCATGGTGATCAGATCCACCACTACCTCGTCAGGTTCCACATCCAGATACTGGAACCCCGTGGAGAAACCCTCCAGGAAGTTATCGTACTCATCCCGCTCTAAGGGGATGTTCAGCTCTGTGTAGCCGGAACCGCCCTGCCGGAAGTTGCGGAACACCCCCAGATCCGCCACTACATTGCCCTTCACCTTGCGGCGTTTCTGCCTTTCTGTGGCCAGATCTTCCAGGGGGTAGTTGAAATACGGGGTGACCCGGAGGTTGTTCATGAGGGTCTGCAGGCCGGAAAGGGCAATCTGGATGCGGGGATGGCTCACCTGCAGCCAGATGGGCCTCAGCCGCGCCCCCCGCAGCATGCGGGCCCCAACCTGCCCCAAGACGGNGGTGAGCTTGGGCCCAAGCTCCGCTTCCCTCCCCCGCAGCAGCCTGTGGGCCCTGCGCAGCAGCTCGTCCAAGCCCTCGGAGGGGGCAGCCTCCAGGGCGGCGTAAGCCTGCATCATCTCCCCGTAAACCGCCAGGCGCCAGCGGATGCGCGGCGCCGGGCCCTGTAAGAACCGGTCCACNACGTATTGAACGTCCAGGGGAAACCGGAACTTGTTCAAGTCAGCCAAAAGATTCTCCACATAATGCTCCACTGCCGCCCGGGCCTTTAAGAGATCGGCCCTGCTTTTCAAGGTGGCATGGAGCAGGGCAGCCGCCGCCAGCAGTTCCAGAGAAGCGGTGTAAGCTGCCAGCATCAGATCGAGCTCATAGAAGTACAGGCTTTCCTTTATTTCCAAACAGGACGAAACAAAGCCATCGGCCGTGGTTATTTCTTTGATTTCTGCAAGTAATTCCTGGTAATCTCTCTGCACTGCTTGCTGCCCCCTATCGCCCCGACTCAATGGCGGCCCGGGCCAGAGCATCACAACGGTTATTGTACTTATTATCGCTGTGTCCCTGCACTTTAATCCATTGGATCTGGTGNATTTCCGCAAGCTCCGCCAGGCGCTGCCAGAGATCCCCGTTGCTCACCGGTTGTTTCCTGGCATTGAGCCAGCCGTTGCGGCGCCAGTTGTCAAGCCACCCCAAATTGAAGGCGTTAACCAGGTAAGCACTGTCTGAGTAAAGCCTCACCCTGCAGGGCCTTTTCAAGCTTTCCAAAGCCCTGATGGCCGCGGTGAGTTCCATGCGCTGATTGGTGGTCATGGGTTCGAACCCCGAGATCTCCTTTTCGTGCTCGCCGAAGATGAGGATGGCTGCCCATCCCCCCGGCCCCGGGTTGCCGCTGCAGGCACCGTCAGTGTAGATCTCCACCTGCGGCCTCAGAGTGATCACTCCTCCTCCCCAGCCTGCTCAATTGGCAGAGCTGGGACAAAGTGTTACAATATTAATAATACCATACTATACGATCTTTTGTATTTGGGGAGAGAATCTATGGCGGAAAGAACGGAAAAAATCACTTCTGGAGAGGCCCACGCGGGCCAGCCCTGCATCCTGTGCCAGGAAACCATCACCGCCCAGGATCAAGTGGTGGTCTGCCCCCGCTGCCGCAGCGTGCAGCACGTGGACTGCTGGAAGAGCAAAGGCGGCTGCGGCAGGGCTGGTTGTCCACAGCTGGCCCGCGCCGTGGTGGGGGAAAAGCCAGCGGGCGACGGCCCGCCGCCCCCGGTTTCCAAGAAGGTGATTGTGGGAAGCATTCTGGTGGCGGCTGCCCTCATCCTCTACATTATCTTCCGACCCCAGCCGCCGGATCCGGCCATGGGCAGGGTGAAGATCGTCTTTTTGGCCGAGGCTTCCTACGACCTGGGCGAAGTCATGACGGAACTGGCCGAAAGCTGGAATGAAACCCACGAGACCATCTACATCGACCTGCAGCTTCTGCCCCTGGGGACTTTAGANCCCAAGCTGGTGGTGCTCATCGCCGCAGGGGATGCACCGGATGTGATCGCCCTAGATGAGAACCGCTTCACCTACTTCACCGAGCAGGGCGCCCTGCTGGCCTTAGGCCAGGATCAAACAGGTAAGCCTATCTACGGCCTCCAGCACCCCGCGCAGCTGACCAAACTGGTGGTGTGGGGGGATACGGCGCATCCCGAAGAAGCCCTGGAAGTCCTGCACTACTTCCACGAGAACATTCCCCCCGCGGATCTGGAGGCCCTGAGCAACCAGGGCAGCATCCCCCTGCCCCTATTTGGTTTCTAGGCCCTGGCAAGAGAGGCACTCCCTTTTAGAGAGTGCCTCCTTTTTTTAGAACGATACCTGGGGAACTTCCTGGGCCCCTGGGGATGCTTCGAAGAAGCGCTTAGGTTCCTTCCCGAACACGCTGGCAATCAAATTCATGGGGAAACGGCGGATGGTGGTGTTCCAAGTCTGCACCGACTCGTTGAAACGCATGCGCTCTGTGGCGATGCGGTTCTCCGTCCCCGCCAGCTCATCTTGGAGGCGGATAAAGCTGGTGTCGGCCTTCAGTTCGGGGTAAGCCTCGCTGATGGCCAGAAGTCTGCCGAGAGCGGAGTCCAAACTCGCATTGGCCTCCATCTGATCCTCTGGAGTACGGGCAGCCAGCAGCCGCGAGCGGGCTTCAGCCACATCGGCGAAAACCTGCTGCTCGTGGCTGGCATAGCCCTTAACCGTTTCCACCAGGTTGGGAATGAGATCTGCCCGCCGCTGCAGCTGGTTCTCCACCTGGGCCCAGCGTCCTTCCACATTCTGCTCCAGTTCCACTAAACGGTTGTACGCGGAAATGACCCTGATGCCAAGCAGTATGACAATGACTGCGATGACAACGAGAACTAGCGTTCCNTTTTTCATTCTCTCCACTCTCCTTTTCCTTCCTTAGAATCTCCTGCCTGCTCCACCGCCGCCGCTGCGGCCTCCCCCAAATCCCCCGAAGCCGCCGGAGCCTCTGCCTGTGGGCATCCGCGGCCCGCCCATGGTGGGACCTGGGACAAAGATGGTTCTCCGACCGGAACCGCCGCCGCTAGCCCCGCCGCCCCTGGGCGGATAGAAGCGGTTGCGGCGCAGCAGCAGCACGATGAGGATAAAAATGAGAAACGAATAAAGCCAGCCGAAATCTCCTTTTTCCTCTTCCGCGATCTCGAACTTCTCCCCGGCCAAGATGCGGGCATAGGCCTTGGCCATGGCCGTGATCCCGGCCCCGTAATCCCCTTCCCGGAAGTGGGGCATGCCCTCCTGATCGATCACCGCCCCAATCAACCCATCGGGAAGCACACCTTCCAAGCCGTAACCAGGCTCCACCTCAATGGCCCGCTCCGCCACGGCCAGGAGGATGAGCAGGCCGCTGTCTTCAGGACCGCCGATCCCCCATTCGTTAAACAGCCCGGTGGTGTACTCCTTGGGATCCAGGGGATCGGTGCTGGCCACAGTGACCACCGCCAGTTCCACCCCCTGGTCCGCGCGCAGCTGCTCGGCCAAAACCTGCAGCTCCGACTGGCTGCGGCGGTCCAGCACATTGGCAAAGTCGTTCACGAAACCCTGGGGCTGGGGAAAGGCAGCCCAAACGGGGCCAGCGACCAGAACCGCAAAGAGGAAAACTATGGTCAACCCAACGAGTTTCCTGCTTCTCTTCATCTCTTACCTCTCTCTTTTCATCCACTCCCCGTGACGCCCCAGCACTTCACCCAAGCGGTAGTAGCGGCCAAAACCGTAAACCAGGGCATCGGCGGCGTAAGGGTCGAAGCGCTGATCCGCCACATACTGTTCNGCATAGTGCACTGAGACTACTTCCCCCAGGAACAGATCGTGGCTCCCCAGGGGAAGCNCCTGCACCACCCGGCATTCCAGGTTTACCGGGCACTCAGCCAGAAGCGGCGCCGCCACAGAACTGCCGGGCAGGGCTGTGAAGCCGCAGCGGGCGAACTTATCAACCTCCCGGCCGCTGACATTGCCGCAAAAATCCACCAGCTCCACCTGGGATGCCCGGGGGATATTCACCACGAATTCGCCCGATTGCTTAATTATATCATACGAATAGCGCTCTGGGCGAATACCCAAGCTGATTATTGGCGGTTCTGAACAGGCCACCCCTGCCCAGGCCAGGGTGATGATATTTGTCCTGTCGCCATGGGCACAGCTCACCAAAACAGGCGGCAGAGGATACAGCCAGGTCCCGGGTCCACCCATCCGCTTCGCCATCCTACCCACTCCCCTCAAATTCTTCCAATCAGCTCTCTGCTTCCACCGGCAGGGATCGGTACACTTCCTGCCCTTCCCGCCAGAGGAAATCACCGGCGGTGAGCTCCTGGATGACCTGGCGCAGAGGTTCCCTTTCCTCTGGCAGGAGCAGCACGTGGAAGGTCACCTTCTCCAGATACTCCGTGTCCTGGAGAAAAACACCCTGGGTCAGCAGTTCGTTTTGAACTCTTCCTAGATGGGTGTAATCCACAGTGATGCCCACCTCCAGTGCAGGGACCATGCGTACGATCCCGGCGGCCTTGAGCGCCTCCCGGGCTGCTCCGCCGTAAGCACGGACTAAACCACCCCTGCCCAGGAGGATACCGCCGAAATAGCGGGTGACCACCACGGCACAGTTCACCACCTCATGGGCCTTGAGCACTTCCAAAACAGGCAGGCCCGCCGTGCCGCTTGGTTCATTGTCATCACTGTATTTTTGAACCTCCTGGTTCATTCCTATGATATAGGCCGGTACATTGTGGGTGGCGTTCCAGTGTTCTTTGCGTACTGCTTCGATGAACGCCTCCGCTTCTTCCCGGGTCTGGACGGGCTTGATGCGGGCAATGAACTTGGACTTCTTTTCAATGAGTGTTATCTCCGCCTCCCGGGCCACCGTCCTGTACTCCGCCAGCATGCAATCACCTCGCCTTAGGGTTCCACATTTCTTTGCGTCTTCCTTCCAGTTCTGCTATGCTAAGCACGGAGGCGAGAAAAGACATGGAGATCATCCGGCAGCTCGCGGCAGAGCTCCAGCTGCAACCAGATCAAGTTGAACGCACAGTCAAACTGCTCGATGAAGGCAGCACCATCCCCTTCATCGCCCGCTACCGCAAGGAAGCCACAGGTGAACTGGATGAAACGGTCCTGAGGAAACTGGCGGAACGCCTGGATTACCTGCGCAGCCTGGCCAGCCGCAAAGCAGAGGTCAGGCGGCTCATTGAGGCACAGGAAAGACTCACTACCGAAATCAGCAAAGCCATAGAAGCGGCCTCTACCCTCCAGGAACTGGAGGATATCTACCGCCCGTTTCGGCCCAAGCGCAAAACCCGGGCCTCGCTGGCCAAAGAGAAGGGCTTGGAACCCCTGGCAGATCTGCTGTTGGCCCAGGGCCAAGAAGACCCCAGGCTGCTGGCGCAGCGGTTCCTGAATGAAGAGGTGACCAGCACCGAGGAGGCGCTGCAGGGAGCTCAGGATATCCTCGCTGAGCGCTTCGCGGACGATCCTGCCCTCCGGGCCAAGATCCGCACGTTCACCTACAATACAGGCCTGATCATCACGGAAAACAGCGATGCTGAAGATAACCCAGAGGCTCAGGAGTTCCACCTCTACTTCGACCACTGTGAAGATGCGGCCAAAATCCCGCCCCACCGCATCTTGGCCGTCAATCGGGGAGAGCGGCTGGGCTTTTTGAAGGTAAGGATCCAGGTCGATGCAGCACGTGTCCACAGCCTGCTGGCGGGGGAAATCATCAAAGACAGCTCATCCCCCGCGTCGCCCCATCTCCAGGCTGCCATCGAGGATGGCTATGCGCGGCTTTTGGCCCCCAGCCTGGAGCGGGAGATCAGAAATGCCCTCACGGAAAGGGCGGAAAAGCAAGCCATCGCCATCTTTGCCCAAAACCTGCACAACCTGCTCATGCAGAGCCCCGTTAGGGGCCGGCGAGTTCTGGGCATCGACCCGGCCTACCGCACCGGGTGTAAGGTGGTGGCCGTGGACGAGTTCGGCAAGCTCCTGGAGTACACCACCATCTATCCCCATGAACCTCAGAAAAGGTGGGACGAAGCCCTGAGCACTTTGGCCTCCCTGGTGAACAAGCACGGGATCACCCTGATCACCATCGGCAACGGCACCGCCAGCCGGGAGACCGAGCAGCTGGTGGCCGAGCTGATCAAAGCAAGCTGCCCCCAGGCACAGTACTTGGTGGTCAATGAGGCGGGGGCCTCGGTCTATTCCGCCTCGGAGCTGGCCCGGGAAGAGTTCCCTGACCTGGATGTCTCCATGCGGGGCGCGGTATCCATCGCCCGCCGGGTGCAGGATCCCCTAGCGGAACTGGTGAAGATCGAGCCGAAATCCCTGGGTGTAGGCCAGTACCAGCACGATGTGAATCAAAAGGAACTGGGCCGCGCCTTAGATGCGGTTGTGGAAAGCTGTGTGAACCATGTGGGTGTTAACCTGAACACCGCATCCAGCGCCCTGCTGCGCTATGTGTCCGACCTGTCGGCCAAAACGGCCCAGGCCATCGTGGAGCACAGGGAGGCCAACGGCATCTTCCAAACCCGTGCCCAACTCAAGCAGGTGAAGGGCATAGGCCCCAAGACCTTTGAACAGGCCGCGGGCTTTCTGCGCCTCGGGGAAGGCCCAGAGCCTTTGGACAATACCGCGGTGCATCCCGAATCGTATCCCCTGGCCCGCCAAATTCTAGCCTTGATCGGCTCTAGGGCAGAAGACCTGCAGGACAATGCAGCCTTAAGGCAGATCAGGGAAAAGCTCAATAAGCTTGATCCAATCAAGGTGGCGGAAAGCCTGGGGGCGGGGGTGCCCACTGTGCGGGACATNATCGCTTCCCTGGGNCAGCCCGGCAGGGATCCCCGGGATGAGCTTCCCCCGCCGCTCTTCAGGGCGGATGTGCTCANCCTGGATGATCTCAGGGCAGGCATGGTCCTCCAGGGCACGGTGCAGAATGTGGTTGATTTCGGGGCTTTTGTGGATATAGGTGTGGGCAAAGCGGGGCTGGTGCACATCTCCCAGCTCAGTGACGATTACGTGCGCCACCCCACCGATGTGGTCCAGGTGGGGGATATCGTCACGGTGCGGGTGCTCGCGGTCGATCCCAAGCTGCAGAGGATCAGCCTAACCATGAAGACACAAGTCTGAACACCCAGAGCCTAGGGGGCTGCTGCAGTGTCCAATAACGAGAATACGGACTCGCCAAGGAGCCCGATAGGCAAAAAGGAGCGCTGCTCCCCACTCCAGCGAGTAGTTCTGCAGCGCCCCCCTATAGCTACCTCAGTTTGAACTCAACATAGATGTGTTCGTATTCCTCCAGCACCTTGTCTACACCAATGTAGAAGCTGGTGTTGGCCGCCACCTCATCGGGGAGGTTAAGCATGGGGTTCTCCCTGTAGTAGTCGGGAAGGTACGGCTCGGCCGCCTTGTTGGGTGTGGTGAACTTGGTGATGTCGGCAATGCGGGCTGCAATCTCCGGCCGCATGATGAAGTCCAGGAACTTGTAAGCGCCGTCTTTGTTGGGCGCTTCTTTAGACATGACCCAGCAGTCGATGAAGATGGGCACGCCCTCCGTGGGGAAGACCGGCTGCAGCGCAGGGTCGGCCGCGTTGCCCTTCACCGCCTGGTTGGAGTACATAAAGCCAACCACAGCTTCCCGGTTGATCAGGGAGTCTTCGGGAGTGTTGGTCTCAAAGCGCACGATGTTGGGCTTCAGGGCAAAAAGCTTCTCCCTGGCCTGGGCCACTATGGCTGGATCCGTTTCGTTGTACTCGTAGCCCAAGGCCTTCAGGGCAATGCCCATGACCTCCACGGACCAGTCCACCGTGACCACTTTACCCCGCAGCTCCGGCTGCCAGAGATCAGCGTAGCTGGTGATGGGCTTGGCCCCCAGCTTTTCCACCTCTTCATGGTTGACCAAAAGCAGCGAGATGGAAATGGCATAGGGAATGGCGTACTCGCTCTGGGGATCGTAGTAGTTGCCCAGATACAGGGGGTTGATGTTGCCGTAGTTGGGCAGCTTNGACTTATCGAGTGCCTCCAGCAGGCCGTTCTGCCTGAGGATATCCACCATGTAGTCGGTGACGATGAGCAGATCGTATTGATCGGGGTTGGCTTCCAGCAGCGACTGCATGTCCTCGTTGGAGGTCACTTCTTTGTAGTTGACTCTAATGCCGGTTTCCTGTTCAAACTCCTCGATGACCGCCCGGGGGACAAAATCACCGCCCCACGTCATGAGGGTGATTTCCTGTGCCGCCAGGGCACCGGAAACAGCAAGGACCAAAACGGCGATAGTCAGCAGTACAGCGCTTGTTCTCTTCACTTAGCAAACCTCCTCTGTTTGGTGATGATCTGACTTAACCCTATTATGAAGAACGTTCCCACTAAAATCAACGTGCAGAGCGCGTTCACCTTAGGGGTAACGCCCACACGCATCATGGAGAAGATGTGCACCGGCAGCGTGGTGCTGCGGGGGCCGGACATGTAGGTGGAGATGATCACATCATCCAGGGACATGGCCAGGCACAAAAGGGAAGCGGTGACGATGGAGGGAGCCACCAGCGGCAAAATGATGGTGCGCACCATCTGTGGTACGCTTGCCCCCAAGTCCAGCGCCGATTCCAGGATAGCCGCATCGATCTCCTGCAGCCGCAGCCGCACCATGATGTACACGTAAGGCACGCAGAACAGGGAATGGGAAAGAACGAGGGTCAAGATCCCAAAGGGCAGCCGCAGGGCGTTGAAAAAGAAGAGAAGCGACACCCCCAAGGCCACCTCCGGGACGATGAGGGGCAGAATCATTATGCCCTGGATGGCCCTTTTCATGCGGGCGGTGACCCACATGGAGACAACTGCGGTGAAAGTGCCCAAGACTGCGGAGAGGATGGCGGTAAGCACAGCCACCTGTATACTCACCTTAAAAGCCTCCCCGATCACCCGATCCCTCAGCAGCTGGCGGTACCACTCCAGACTCCAGCCGGTCCACTGGGCCGTGGAAGAACTGGCGTTGAAGGAATAAAGAACGACGCTGAGCACAGGCAGGTACAAAACAACAAAGAACAGCGACAAGTAAAAGACGCCGAACCTGCTGGCTTTACCCCTCATTGGAACAGCCCCTCCCCGCTCTTATCCTTGGTCACCCGCCAGTAAAAGAGGAGAACCAGCAGCGCCAGGGCCACCATGCCCAAGGAGAAGGCCGCGGCCAGGGGCCGGTTTCTGCCCCGGGTGGCCAGGGTATGGATGAGATTCCCCAGAAACACCGTATTTCCTCCCCCCAAGAGATCGGAGACGAAGTACAGGCCCAGGGCCGGGATGAAGACCAGGGTAAAGCCGCCCACGATACCCGGCAGGGTGAGGGGTATGGTGATTTGGAAAAACGTCTGCCACCTGCTGGCCCCTAAATCGTAGGATGCTTCCANAAGCGAGCGGTCCAGTTTATCCACGGAGTTAAACACCGCCACGATCATAAAGGGCAGGAGCATATAGGCGGTGCCAACCAGGCTGGTACCGAATTTGTACATCATGGGCAGGGGCTGCTGGATGATCCCCAGAGCCTTCAGCAAATTGTTGATGAGGCCCGCATTGCCCAGCAGAATCATCCAGCCATAGGTCCTGAGCAGACTGGAAATCCAGAACGGCAGCATCACAAGGCCCAAGGCCAGGGCCCGCCGGCGGGGGCTCAAGTTGGAGGTGATGTAAGCCACCGGGTAGCCNACAACCAACGTGATCAAGGCGGTGAGCAGGGCCAGACGTAAAGAGTTCCAAAACACCCGCAGGTAGATGGGATCAAAGGCCTTGCGGTAGTTATCCAGGGTGAACTGGTAGACGATGTTGCCCAGGTGGTCACGGGACAGAAAGCTGATGGCCACCACCAAGAGCATGGGTATGCCCACCAAAACCCCGATCCAGAGCAGAATAGGTACGGCCAGCAGATTATTCTTCCAGCTTCTCATCTTACCAGCCTCTCTCTTCCCAGCCGGCTTCCTTGGGGAGCAAAATCGCTCCGCTCTCTTCCCAGGCTGCGTAGACCGTATCGCCCACCGCGCAGTCGCAGTCTGTTTTCTGGTATTCCACGATG
>JGI24708J26588_10003124_pt1 | contig 12187 bp, 9 predicted proteins | sample BioPla1DNA2_FD_26588 | JGI IMG/M metagenome (IMG submission 26588) | reverse complement strand
AACGCAGATTTCACTTTGTTAAATTGAATTAATCGCTTTTCAGCAAGGTTTGCAGCAAGCTCCAAAAGTCAGCCAGTCCGGCACCGTCTGGAAAAAACACCTGCGCGCCGGTTGGGCTTCCTCCGCCGCGGCCCCCTAGAGGCTGGGCTTGTTCCTTAATCAGCTGTCCTAGGTGCAGATCTTTCCCTTGGTTGTGGGCCAGCACCAGGCGCTGATCAATTTTGATGACCACGGTTCCGTTCGCCAAGTTTAAAATCGAGCGGGCCAACTGCTGAGCCTCTTCGATGGAAGCAGTACTGTCTTCGATGAAAAAGGGGCTGTTGCCTTGTTCAACAATTTCTTGGGCCCTGTAACCTATGAGTTCAGCTTTCAGTGCTTCAACCTGCCCCGCCAGTTCATGTCTGCGTTCGATCTCTAGGGCGATGCGACTGTGCAGTTCTGTTTCGGGCACGGCTAAAAGGCCGACTAAGTTGGTGCAGATCTCGTGTTTGCGTCCATAATCCCGGAGGGCCCGATCGCCGCAGAGAAAATACACGCGGGTCATCCCCTTATATTTTTCCCACCTGATTATTTTCACAAGGCCAATTTGACCTGTGCTCTTGACGTGTGTTCCCGAACAGGGTGAGTAGTCGAATCCTTTGATCTCCACAATGCGCAGATCTCCTTCAAGATCTGGGATTTTGCGGAGGGGGACTGAGGTATGCTGTTTTGGACTTAGCGTATAAGTGAGCAGGGGCAGATTGGCGAAAATGACCTGATTGGCTCTGGTCTCTACCGCGCTTTTCTCCTGACTGGACACAGATGGTGTCCCGATGTCGATGCTGCAGTATTCTTCCCCTAAGTGAAAGGACTCGGTACGGTAACCATACTCATCTTCGAACACTGCAGAGAGGAGATGCTGACCGCTGTGCTGCTGCATATGGTCAAGGCGGCGGTTCCAGTCCAGGACACAGAAGGCTTTGCCCTCTAAAGGTTGGGGGAGGACATGGAAAATCACCCCATCCTGCTCGAAGACATCGATGAGGGGCACGCCGTTAATGGAGCCAAGATCATGGGGCTGGCCTCCCCCTGTGGGATAGAAGATGGTTTCTTCCAGAACAATACAGTGCCCCTCGGCATCCTGGCAGCTGGAGATAATCTGAGTCTCAAGTTCTTGCATCCATGGATCAGTATAATAACGTCGGATAAGAATCACTCGCTTTCTGCTTAGAGGGTTGCTTCAACATGGGGCTTTTTGAACAGGCCGAGTTTAGTGAAGACAAAGGGAGCGCCCAGTGTGGCCCACATTCCTAAAAATCCGTAGCGGATCACATAGTCAATGCCGCCCGGCAACCAGCTGACCAGCGGTTTAAGGACTATACGCAACACGAAAAGGACTGCCAGGCCAAGGATGAGTTTGAAAATATTTTGCCACAGGGCGGCATCTTCTTTAAATTTCACATAGCGCAGTTCCAAACGATAACCAGGCAGCGCCCCAAGGAGGAATCCTGCCGTCATGGGCCCGTCTCCCTGCGGATGCAGCAGATAAAGGATGACTGCAGCACAAATTGAGCCGATCATCCAGTGCTTGAGCGGGATCTGCTCCAGATCCGCCTTGGCTATAAACGAGTAGGCAATCAGCAGAATAATGCCGATGCCAAGCCCGCCCAAGATGTCAATGGGCCAGTGTACGCCTAGATAAATCCGGGATATACTGACAAGAAGAATCATCAGCGCCGCCCCAAGCCAGGCCAAAGGTCTATTGAGCTTCAGGGCCAGAAACCCCCAAAAGGCAGTACTGCCCTGGGCGTGCCCGCTTGGAAAGGCATAGCCTTCCTGTTCCACAAGGCGCAGTTCTTGGGGAGGGCGTTCAGTCATAAAGATGTGTTTGACACCTGAATTCAGATACGCTGAAAAGATAAAGAATGCGGCAAAACGGAAGCCGAAGCGTTTGTTAATCATCCAGTAGACAATCGGTATGGCAAACATATAAAATTCCAGCGAACCAAGGGAGGTAATGGCAGTAAAGAAGGCGGTCAAAGCCGGGCTGGCAAACTCTTGCGCCCAGAGAATAAGACTCAAATCAGCCAATAGAAACAGCTCCTTTTGTCCAAGTTATCATTAGTATTCTAAGTTGGTGGAGTTAGTCCTCCCTTGGCTGGGATAAAGCAGGACTTTCTGCCTGGGAGGGGAAGATTAGGCGAGGAGGTGAATCNAGCTTGAAGATTAAAGAACCGGTCAATGCCCTCACCCATTTTGCCATGTTTCTAGCCGGCATAGCCGGCCTGGTCTTGTTGCTCTGGAAAGCTTGGGGCACGGTTTCGGGCGTCACTGCAGCATTGATTTTTGGCTTGAGCATTGTGCTGCTTTATGGTGCCAGCACCCTTTATCACTGGGTAGAAACCACTCCCAGGAAGGAACTGATTTTGCGCAAGTTAGATCATATCTCCATCTACATGTTAATCGCGGGGACCTATACACCGGTGCTTTACTATGGTCTAAATGATCCATGGCGCTGGATTATGTTAGCTGTGATTTGGGGTCTGTGCACGCTAGGTGCAGTGTTAAAGGTTTGGCTGGTGGGAATGGCCCGCGGTTTGACTGCCGCCTTTTACCTGGCCTTGGGCTGGATGGCCGTCATTCCCTTTAAGCAGCTAATCGACAGTCTGCCAAGATCCGCCCTGATTCTAATGGTGTCAGGGGGAGCTGCCTATACCTTGGGGGCGATTATTTATGCCACAAAGATTTTTAATTTCATTCCCGAGAAGTTTGGTTTTCACGAGGTTTTTCATATTTTTGTAGGCATTGGTACAGTGTTGCACTTCTTAATGATTTTCCTCTTTGTTCTGTAGTGAAAGGAGTACGTTGCAGGTTCATGGCAAAATACAAGGATATAGTTCTCGTTTTTTTGATAGCTTTTTTATACCACACGATGAATCAGATGTTTGTGCCCACTCTGCCCCTTTATATCACCGGGTTGGGAGGCAATGAAGCAGTAGTGGGGGCACTTGTCGGTTTTATATCCCTGGGGGCCATTTTTGCCAAGGTGGTTTTTGGGAAAATGTCTACCCGCTATTCCAATCTGCTTGTACTTCGCATCGGTCTGGTGACGGCCACTTTTGTCCTGTTTTTGTACCAGCCCTTCTGGGGTTTTGGCTTTTTGGCCCTGGTTCGCCTGATCCAGAGCATTGGCCTTGCAGGCTTTTTGACAGGGATCCAGGGTATGATTTCGGAACAATCCCACGCCCATAATCGCGGCATGTTCTTTGGCATCTTCTCAGCAATGGCGGGCCTGGGCATGACTGCCGGACCTGTTTTAGGCAGTTTCTTGGCGGAGAGATTTGACTATTCCACTCTCTTTTGGACGGCAAGTTTGATTGTGGGCTTCGCCATGGTCTTAAGCTTTGTGATTAAAGAAAAACCCGCAGCTTTAGCGCCGGGCATGGGGCGCAAGTATCAGCCCCATTCCCCCTGGAAAAATCCAGATCTCCTGGTTGTCTCCGGGTGCATGCTTCTAGGCGCCACTTACATGGGGGCAACATCATCCATGCTTGCCCTCCATGCCCAGGCGGCAGGCATTGCCAATCCCGGTCTGTTCTTCGGTATTTTTGCCCTCGTCTTTACAGCAGGCGGGGCCATTTCGGGTCCCTTGTCAGATCGCTTTGGACGAAGCGCCCTGATTATCCCCGGTTTTGGCCTCTTAATTGCAGGTCTTTTATGTTTGTCCATGCTTAATGGATTTGTTATGCTGTCAGTGTCCGCAGTTCTTTGCGGAATCGGCTTTGCCTTAGTGAATACCGTGCTGATGACGATGGTTCCCGGCTACAGCAAGAACCCAATCGACGTATCAAATGATCTGGCTTTTTTTAGTAATGCCTTTGACTTGGGCGTTGTCTTAGGTTCCATTGGTCTCTCCTGGCTTGCTGCTTACTCGTTCGGACTCTTCTGGCTTGCGGTGGCCTTGGTGAATGCAGCCGGTTTGGTGCTCTTTCTGCGGTTCAATCCTGAAAAAAGGCAAAAGACAAAGGCTCAGGTGTGACCTGAGCCTTTGTTATCATTTAGTCTAGGGTTTCAATGTNGATGTTTGCTTCTTGAACTGCATTATCCAAGATCCGCTGGGGATTACCGCTGCCNTAGAGGGCTTCTTCCACCGCTACGCCTAAAATCCGGGACAGATCTGCATAGCTGACGGTGTTTGGCCGTGCCCTGGCATAGTCGAACTGGTCGAGGACAATTTGCATATGAGGGTTATCTGCCAGGTACTGCTGATAAGCTTCGGACTCCCGCACTGAATTTCTGAGGGGGATATAACCTGTTTTCATGCTCCACTTCAGGTTGTTTTCACTGCTGGACATCCAGTTGACAAACTCCCACGCCGCAGCTTCCTGCTCCGGCGTGGTGTTGAAGATCGCCAGGCTGCTGCCGCCGACGCCGGTTACTTGGTTCTTGTATTTCGGTAAAGGGGCAACCCCTAAATCGAAGTCCACTTTGTTCTTGGTGGCAGCGATGGAAGATGTGCTGGAATACTGCATGGCAATGCGCCCAGTCTCAAACCCTTCCGGGGGAGGAGACAGTGAAAGCACCTGATGTTTGTGGGCTAAATCGATCCAAAATTCCACTGCTTCCAGGGCCGCTGCATCGTTAAAGACGGCTTCGCTGTAATCCTCGCTGTAAAGTTCCCCTCCAGCCTGCCAGAGAAAGGTGATAAAGGCATACATGGAGCCAAGGTTGGCTCTGGTTGTGAAGTTAACGCCCCATTCATCGATCCGCCCGTCTCCGTCAATGTCCCGGGTAAGGGCCTGGGCATATTCCACAAGCTCATCCCAGGTTGCGGGGGGTTTTTCAGGATCCAGGCCGACTTCCCTGAACTTGTCCTTGTTGTAAAGCAGGATTTGGTTGCTTAAGGAGAAGGGAACTGTCCAGGCTTCGCCAAACACTGTTACCGTATCCTTGGACACTTGGCTGTAGTCCTGCAGATATTCTGCTGGATCTACGAACTTGCTGAGCGGTACTAAAGCGCCTGTAGATACCATTAGAGGGGGCCAGAACTGATCCACCAAGGCCACCGCCGGAGGTACATCCCCCGCTACTGCTGCCAGCAATTTATCTCTGGCCACAAACTGATTGCCGGTATAGAGCATTTCTACTTGAATGTGGGGATGCTGTGCATTGAACTCTTCCACCATGCGCCCATGAATCTCAGCATTATCCCCACTGAGGTAATGCCAGTAAGTAATGGTGGTAACCTCGTTTGCTTCGGCGAGGATCGGGAGGAAAACGGTTCCTGCGAAGACCATGAGTAAGGCGGCAAGGATGCTTGTTTTTTTGAACATGATGATACTCCTTTCAGTTCGCATTGCATTGTGTTATTGATCACACCTGCAGCAAAAAGAGCAACCTGAAATTCTTCAGGTTGCTCTTGGCAATTCAAAATACCACAGTCAGCATACACACACTGCCTGTTCTTCTCCCATCCAGACTATACTGTCGGTTTTGGAATTTCACCAAATCAACAGCTGTAAACCAGCCGCTCGCGGACTTTAACCGCCGGTGGGGAATTTCACCCCGCCCCGAAGAATTTCGTATGCAATTTTCGTATTTATTATAACGCAGTTGTCTGCAGCGGTCAAGGGTTCTGGGGACTATGACTTGCTTGCATTTTTGCATTATCTGTATTATGATTACTAATACAAGGTATACAGAAAGGGAGGGTTCTATGCTGATCACTTTGGATATGACTGGGGAAGAACCGATCTATCTTCAGCTGCGCAACGAGATCGTGCTGGGCATCGGTTGCGGGCTGTTGGCAGCAGGTGAGGCGCTTCCGAGCGTACGCCAGCTGGCGGAAGATTTAGGGATCAATGCCATGACGGTCAACAAGGCCTATACGCTTCTGAAGGATCAGGGTTTTATTGAGATCGACCGTCGCCAAGGGGCGAGAGTGCGGGTGGCTGCCCAGAGAACACCACACTTTCCGGTGCTTTGGCAAAAACAGCTCTCACTGTTGATCGCAGAAGCACGGGCCAGGGGCCTGGAGAAGGAAGAACTAGTGGCGCTGTGTGCACAGATTTTTGAGAATCCAAAACAAGGGGGAGAGGGCTTATGACCTTGATCTTGGTGCCTGTTGTAGTGCTTATTGCTGTATCCTTTTTTATCAGTTTCCGCTCAGCAGCTGCTATGAAGAAAACTGTGGTGCTTGGCGTCAGCCTGCCTAGGGAGGCCCAACATGATCCTGGCGTGCTGGAGCTGATTGAGAGGTATAAACGGGCGAACCTGCAGCTATTTCTGGTTACTCTGGCAGGGGGAGTTGTGGTCATCCTGCCTAGTGCGGTAAGTACTGTGCTGCTCTTGATGACTGTCTGGATCGGTCTGGCTTTGGCCGGAGGCAATCTGCTATTCCGTTCATACTCCCGGCAGCTGCTGGAACTAAGGAGCCGGGAAGGGTGGGAGCAGGGAGATAGTGATGTAATCAGGGTTGATCTGTTTGTTTCCAGAGAAAAGCAGAAGATGCCCGTCTCCGGGCTGTGGTTTATCCCTCCGCTCCTGGTCGCAATGGGCCTTTTGGTCTGGGGTCACTCTCGGGGCAGTTACATTGCTGCCGCTTTAGCTTGCGGCGAAACGCTGCTTTTCTATCTCTTATGGGTGCTGGCAGCAAAAGAGCGGGCCCAGGCCTACAGCGAAGATACCGAGGTTAATTTAGCCATAACGCGCCTTTCTATTCGAGGCTGGACATTTTGCTGGGCAGTGCTGGCTAACGTGCACAGTCTGCTGCTCTTAAGTGTGGTATTGCTTTTTTCTCAGGCAGAGGCAGACGGTTTGGGAACATTTGCTGTACTTGCTCCTGTCTTGACCCTGGCAGCCATTTTCACAACTGCTGCGTATATCAGGGGCAGGCAGAATCAAGTCCTGTCCGGTGAGGATGCTGTTTTCACTGCGGACCAGACCCGTTACTGGCGGGGTGGGGTCTACAACAATCCCCATGATCAGAGGATTTTCGTGGAAAAACGTATTGGTTACGGTCTGACGATTAATATTGGTCACAAAGTGGGGAGAAGGATCTTTTATGGGAGCATGGCGGCTGTGGGGGTGCTGCTCTTGGCTATGTTCTTGCTATTTTTTGCCTTCGAACAAGCGGAATATAGCCTGGAGATTGCAGAAGGACAGGTTGTGGTGAAGGCGCCCCTCTACGGATTTTCCTTTCCTGCAGAAGACATTGAAAGCGTTTCTTTGGCAGAAAGACTGCCCGCACGGAGCAGGACGAACGGCGCGGAAACCGGGAGCTACGCCCTGGGCAATTACTCCCTCAGCGGGTACGGCCAAGCTAAACTGTACATCTACAAAAATAAGCCGCCCTATATCGTGATCGAACTGCCCGACCTCTATGTGTTCTTGAATGGCAAGACGGTTGAACAGACAGAACACTATTTCCAAGCATTGCAGGAGCTTGCGCCCTAAAAGATAAACCCCCCTGGGCAGGGGGTTTAGTCTTCCAGAAATTGATTTGTGTACAGGCGGTAATAATAGCCTCCGGCAGCCATAAGTTCTTCGTGGCTGCCTTTTTCCTGTACTTTCCCATCCCGGATTACCAGAATTACATCGGCTGATCGTACGGTAGAAAGGCGATGGGCTATGATAAAGCTGGTGCGCCCGGTAAGGATGGTTCGAATCGCCTCCTGAATCAGCATTTCAGTCTCGGTATCGATGGATGATGTTGCTTCGTCCAGCACAAATATTCTCGGATCGGCCAGGATAGCCCGGGCAAAGGAAATCAGCTGCTTCTGCCCTGTAGACAAAAGTCCGCCCCCTTCGCCTACTTCCGTGTCATAGCCCTGCGAGAGTTTGCTGATAAACTCATGGGCATTAACAAGTTCAGCTGCCCGCTCCACTTCTTCATCACTGGCCTTTAGATTTCCGTAACGGATATTTTCCCGAATTGTACCGGAAAAAAGGTGGGGGCTTTGTAATACATAACCTAGACTTCCCTGCAGCCAGGCCAGGGGCCTGTCGCGATAATCTACTCCGTCAATTAGGATGCGCCCTTCTGTCGGTTCATAGAATCTGCAGACTAGATTGACGATAGTGCTTTTCCCCGAACCCGTTTCACCTACCAGGGCCACCGTCTGACCCGGTTCGACCTTGAGATTGAAGTCAGAGAGAACAGGTTCCTGGGGGTTGTAAGCAAAGCTGACGTGTTCAAACTCCACTCCGCCCACAAGGGGAGGCACGCTGCCTTCCACATCGGGACGATCCTGAATCTCAGGGTCCGTGTTCAAAAGGCCCATCACCCGTTCTGCGGCCGCGTGGGCCATCTGCAGCTCCGCGAAAATGCGGGCGATCTCCCGCACTGGGTCAAAAAACTGAATCGCATAGGAGACAAAGGCAACCAAGACTCCATAGGTCACAGTTCCCGCAATAACTCCGTTTCCGCCTACCCAGAGGGTGAGGGCGGTGGCGATGTTGCCCAGCATCAGAACGATGGGCAGGAAGAGGGCGGAAAAGGTAGCCGCCCGGACGCTCGATGCCTTCAGGCCGCTGGTCAGGGTTTCAAACTCACCTAGATTTTCCTCTTCTCTGCTCAGGATTTTGGTGGTGGTTGCCCCCATAATGCCTTCGCTGAAAGCTCCGGTGATCCTGGAGTTCATCCGTCTGACACTGCGGTAGGCCCGGAGGATCTGCTTTTGAAAGTAGACACTGATCAGGGCCAGAATGGGTATCACACAGATTGTCAACAGGGCCAGGCGCCAGTTCATGCTGAACATGACAATGGCGTAAAATACCATGGCTGCTCCGCCCCACAGAAGGTCAATTAAACTCCAGGAGACAATCTCACCCAGACGGTTAACATCGCTGGTCAAACGGGCCAGGAGCCAGCCGGAAGCCCGCTTGTCATAGAAGGAAAATGACAGTGTGTGCAGATGTTCAAAGCCTGCCTGGCGGATCGTATAGGTGACTCCCGATTCTACCTTGCCGGCCATATTAATGAACATGTAGACAGTGAAACTCTGCACTGCAATCAGGAGTGCAAAGGCGGCTGCAAACCAGCCCAGCCCTTCGGTTCGCTGGGGAACCACAAAATTGTCAATTGCCACCTTGGTCATGTAGGGGAAGAGGGCATCGCCTCCGGCCATAACCACAGTGGACACGATAGCATATATAATGTAACGCTTGTAGGGTCTGGCCAGCTGCAGGATCTGGCGCCACAGTTTAAGATCTATTTTCTCTTCGTGCACTTCTTCCTGCAGAACTGCTTGCTGCATATTGATCACCTCGCTGCCTTAATTTCTGCTTCCAGTGTGTTTTGTATTTCCCAGGTGCGGGCGTAGGGCCCGGCTTCTGCCATCAGCTGTTCATGGGTACCGCGCTGTACGATCCTGCCGTCTTCCAGAACCAGGATCAGATCAGCCTTGGAGAGACTTGCCACCCGGTGGGATATCAGGAAAGTTGTTGCTCTGCTGGCGCGTTTCTCCAGGGCATTACGGATAGCCAGATCTGTCTCAGTATCCACCGCACTTAAGGAATCATCGAAGATTAAAATCGGACTGTCTGTGATCAGGGCCCTGGCGATGGCAATCCTTTGCCTTTGGCCGCCTGAAACAGAGACGCCGCGCTCGCCCACCAAGGTGTCATAGCCCTGGTCAAAACTGAGGATAACATCATGGACCGCTGCCTGCCGGCAGACGGCGTGAAGCTCCTGGTCAGTAACCTCTCCGCTGGCCAGAGTGATATTTTCCCGGATTGTCTTGGCAAAGAGAAAGGGTTCTTGTGAAACTACCGCCACATGCTTACGGATCCACCTTTTGTCGATGGTGTTAAGTTCAACACCGTCGATGGTGATCGACCCTGCATCGTATTCATAAAGGCGGGCCAAAAGGTGAACCAGGGAACTTTTGCCTGAACCGGTATGACCTAAAATGGCGACAGTCTGGCCTGCCNCAACCGAAAAGCTCAAGTTTTCCAGCACCCGCTGACCCGGCTCATATCCAAAGGATACGTTATCAAACACAATATTTCCGGTGATTGGAGGCTGCCTGTGGTTCTCTACAAGGTTCTCCCGGGGCTCATCCAGGATTTCCTGGAGCCTTTCTGCAGACACCAAAGCCTTGCCCATGTCGGTTAAAATGCGCCCCATCTGGCGGACGGGCCAGACCAGCATGCCGATGTAGGTGCCAAAAAGCACCATTGTTCCGATGGTGATCTCACCTACGGCGGTATAATAAGCGCCGGCCACCAGCACTACGCCTATTTGGAGAAAGGCCAAGAGGTCACTGGCAGACCAGTAGCAGGCCAAGAGCCAGATCAAGTGGTAGACCTTATCCCGGTACGCCATATTCTTGCCGTCAAAGCGTCCAATCTCATACTCCTGATTGGCAAAGGCGCGCACTACCCTGATGCCGGTCAGATTTTCCTGCAGCACTGTGGTGAGTTCTGCTTCTGCTTCATCAGCCTCCCGAAACGCCTTCTTGACCTTGATAAAGAAGATTACTGCAAAGGCAAAAATAATCGGCAGTACGGCAAGGGAGATGGCAGTCATGCGCGAGTCAGCACTGAGCATTACGCCGGTAATAAAAATGACCATAAAGAGAGAATGGCCCATTTCCACAAGCTGCACGCCGAGGAATCTGCGAATCGTGTCCACGTCAGAAGTGCATCTTTGCATCAGGTCTCCAGTATCAGCTTCCTTATGATACTTGTAAGGCAGGTGCTGAATATGGTCGTAAACCCGGTTGCGCAGATTCTTGGCGATGTTTTCACTGACCTGCGCGGCAAGCCTGCCCCTGAGAAACATAAAAAGCCCCCGGAGTGCAGTGATGGCAATCAACACTATACCAGGGACCCAGAGTGCTTGACCGATGTTTTCCACAAAATTGCGGATTAAAAGGGGTGCAGCTAGCGGCTCATCTCCAATGATGTTGTCGATGGTGATGCGAATGACAAGGGGTGTGGAGATTCTTGCCAGGCTGGCCAGCGCTACCGAGAGGATAGCTCCTAGATATAAGAGTCGATTATGTGCCATAAATTTCCATAAAATGCGTATTGATTTCATGTAAAGATGCCTCCTTTCGCTCACAAGAATGTTCACTTTTTCACTATAGCACCGTTCTTTTTATTAAGCAAGAGGTCTGTTGATTATGAACCATTCTTTCCAATTCTTGCTTGCTTTTTCCATATAAGAATGATATTATTATGATATCAACAATATATACAAGGAGGTTTTGTGTATGAACGAAAAAATATTGAAGGCGAGACCTGGGATTCCCTTGCTTATTCTGTTTACTCTGCTTTATCTGGCCATGATCGGTCTAGTCATCTGGGGAGGCATACTGCTGGACGGCGGGAGGAGCATGGGTGCGTTGCCGCTTGTTTTTGGGCTCCTGGGTCTTTTTGTAGGTATCATTCCCTTCTTTGGCTTTAAAGTAATCAAGCCCCAAGAAGCCCTGGTGCTTACTTTGTTTGGCGAGTATATTGGAACTTTGCGGGAACCTGGCTTTTTCTTTGTGCATCCTTTCTCATCTGCAGTCAATCCCGCCGCCAAGACCCGCCTAGGGCAGAGCGCCGATGTAGATCGGGAAGGATCTTCTAAAGTCATTATTTCCGGTCAGGGCACCTCTGGGCAGATTAATGTGTCCAACAAGAAGATTTCTCTCAAGATTATGACCCTCAGCAACTCCAAACAAAAAGTCAACGACGTTCTTGGTAATCCTGTCGAAATTGGCATTGCGGTGATGTGGCGGGTTGTGGACACTGCTCAGGCGGTGTTTAATGTGGACAATTACAAAGAATATCTGTCCTTGCAGGCTGACAGCGCAGTGAGGGACATTGTCCGCATCTATCCCTATGATGTGGCCCCAGGTATCGACACAACCGGAGATGGCCGGCCTGACGAAGGTAGCCTGAGGGGTTCAAGCGCAATTGTGGCGGAGCGCATTCGGGAAACTATTCAGGAGAAAGTGCAGCACGCAGGACTCGAAATCCTGGAAGCCCGCATTACCCATCTGGCCTATGCCCCTGAAATTGCGGCAGTAATGCTCCAAAGGCAGCAGGCAAGCGCAATTATTGACGCCAGAAAGATGATTGTGGACGGAGCGGTGGGCATGGTTGAAATGGCCTTGGAAAGCCTCAGCGAAAAAGATGTTGTGCAGCTTGACGAAGAACGTAAGGCGGCTATGGTATCCAATCTTCTAGTCATCCTGTGCGGCAATCGAGACGC
>JGI24708J26588_10003123_pt1 | contig 12188 bp, 6 predicted proteins | sample BioPla1DNA2_FD_26588 | JGI IMG/M metagenome (IMG submission 26588) | reverse complement strand
TACAATAATCATAATGCAATACTTCCTTTCTCTATCCAATATATAAATTATAAAGTAGTAACATAGTAGAAAACATGTTGATTTTCATCTTAAGTGAATATAAATACAAAATCTTATCGATAGATTTTTATAGAATTACGAATATAAATCCAAATAGATATCTTATATGAATAGAAATGAAGAAACTGGTAACTCTAATGATAAGATCTTCATAAAATTGCGAAAGCTCACCAATTTACCATAACCATAGATGTTTTTATCTATTCATATATTCGCTTTCTTGTTTTGCAATTATACCCCTCTAAACTTCAACTGTCAATACTCTATTGCTTTAAAGTGCAACGGTTTAAAGTGCGGAAGAAAAAATTTGTTAATAATTACATAAAACTATTGTAAAACTATACTAACTCTAGTAAAATATACTAAGAGGTAATTATGAGTACTAATCACAAAGCAGGTTAGCCCAAATAATATGGGATTACTTGTAAAGAATCCACCTTCAGGTTGATTCTTAGTCAATGGGAGTACAAGCTCCCATTGATAGTGGTACATACCACTTGTGAAAACTAGCATTTAATCTTATGGTTAATGTGGGTTTACTGCTCTTACTACTTACTACAAAATTGTATTGGAGGAAATCGGTATGAATGTTTACACTTCGGAAAAGATTCGCAATGTTGTTTTGTTAGGCCACGGTGGCTGTGGCAAGACTACTCTAGTCGAAGCCATGGCGTATACAACAGGATTACTCAAAAGACAAGGAAAGGTAGAAGAGGGGAACACAATCAGTGATTACGACAAGGAAGAGCAGAAGAGATTGTTCTCTATAAGTACAACTGTAGTACCAATTATTTATGAAGACACCAAGATTAACTTTTTGGACACCCCAGGATATTTTGATTTTGTTGGGGAAGTGGAAGAAGCATTAGCTGCAGCCGACGCAGCAGTTATTGTGGTATCTGCAAAAGCAGGTGTTGAAGTTGGAACAATGAAGGCTTGGAACTATTGTGAGAAATACAAATTACCAAGAATATTTTTTGTAACCGATATGGACGTTGATAACGCCAGTTATCGTGAAGTAGTTGAAAAGTTAACCGAATTATATGGTAAGAAGGTCGCTCCTTTCCATATTCCAATTCGTGAAAATGAAAAATTTGTTGGATTTGTTAATGTTGTTAAAATGGCAGGAAGACGTTTTACCACTGGAAGTAATTATGAGGAATGTGAAATTCCTGATTATAGTATGGAAAATCTATCAAAGACTAGGGAAGCTCTGTTGGAATCAGTAGCAGAAACCAGTGAAGAATTGATGGAAAAGTACTTTTCTGGTGAAGAATTTACACAAGAAGAGATTTCCCAGGCTCTTAGAAATAATGTTATAGATGGAAGCGTAGTACCTGTACTAATGGGCTCCGGTATTAATGCCCAGGGTACCACGATGTTAATGCAGGCAATTGTTAAGTATTTCCCTGCTCCCAATAAACATCAGGTAGTAGGTAAAAATGTAAAGACCGATGAAGAGTTTGTCGGTGATTTCGATGATAAGAAACCATTTACCGCTCGAGTATTTAAGACAATAGCAGACCCATTCATCGGTAAGTTCTCGTTATTTAAAGTTTGTACTGGAGTTTTAAAATCAGACTCTGTGATTTATAATGCATCCAAGGAGACCGAAGAAAAGATATCGAGAATCTATGTATTAAGAGGAAAAGAACAGATTGAAGTGAATGAGCTTCATGCTGGTGATATCGGAGCACTGGGTAAATTGTCCGATACCACAACTGGAGATACCCTTTCCACAAAGGCGGTACCCGTTGTTTATGAGAAGATTGAGGTATCGACACCATACACCTATATTCGTTTTAAAACCAAGAATAAGGGTGATGATGATAAGGTTTCTCAGGCGATATCCAAACTTATGGATGAGGATCTTACATTAATGTTTGTAAATGATAAAGAGAACCGTCAGACCCTACTTTATGGAATCGGTGATCAGCAATTGGATGTGGTAGTAAGTAAATTATTCTCAAGATATAAGGTTGAGATTAATGTTATGAAGCCTCGTGTTCCATATCGTGAGACGATACGTAAGAAGGTTAGAGTACAGGGCAAGCACAAGAAACAATCAGGTGGCCATGGACAGTACGGTGATGTTCATATTGAATTTGAGCCTTCGGGAGATTTAGAGACTCCATTTGTATTTGAAGAAAAAATCTTCGGTGGAGCAGTTCCTAAGAACTATTTCCCTGCCGTTGAAAAAGGTCTCGCTGAATGTGTGTTAAAAGGACCTCTTGCTGGATATCCAGTAGTTGGAGTAAAAGCTACCTTGGTAGATGGTTCCTATCATCCGGTAGACTCCTCAGAGATGGCCTTCAAATTAGCTACAATTTTAGCGTTTAAACAAGGTTTCATGCAAGCATCTCCGACTCTATTAGAGCCGATCGCATCCTTAAAGGTAGTAGTTCCTGATAAGTTCACTGGAGATATCATGGGAGATTTAAATAAACGCCGTGGTAGAGTACTTGGAATGAATCCGATTGCTGGAGGAAATCAGGAAATTGTAGCAGACATACCTTTAGCAGAATTATATGGGTATTCAACTGACCTTCGTTCTATGACCGGAGGAATCGGTGAATTTAGTTATGAGTTTGCTAGATATGAGCCGGCACCTTCTGATGTAAGTCAGAAAGTTATTGAAGAAAATGCTAAAGAAGAAGAAAAAGAAGCATAATATATCATGAAGTATTAATTAAGAATGCTATTCAATAACGATAATTCGTATATTGAATAGCCTTCTTAAATTCATTAAATATTCTAATCAGTGGACATCTTGTTATTCTATTCTTTTTGTGTTAAATTTAGAACAGGGAGGAAAAAGGTTAACAATTAATAGAAAAATTAATTAATTTTTACTTTTGTTTAACCAGAAAGAGCAATCGAATTTGATTTCTCTTTTATATAAAAAACAAAAAGGAGAGTTTTTTATGGAAAAATTTTTTAAGCTAAAAGAGAATGGAACAACAGTTTCAAGAGAAATTGTAGCTGGCTTAACAACATTCTTTGCAATGGCTTATATCATCTTCGTAAATCCCCAGATGTTATCAGCTACAGGAATGCCATATGGAGCAGTATTCTTGGCTACGATTATTGCATCAATCGTGGGTACCTTGGTAATGGGGTTATTTGCTAATGTACCTTATGCTCAGGCACCAGGTATGGGTCTGAATGCCTTCTTTACTTACACGGTTGTATTTGCATTGGGATATTCTTGGGAACAAGCATTAGCCATGGTATTCCTATGTGGTGTCATCAATGTAATCATCACTGTTACAAAACTTCGTAAACTGATTATTAAAGCAATACCGGAAAGCTTACAGAATGCAATCGGTGGCGGTATTGGTATTTTTATTGGTTATATAGGTATAAAAAATGCTGGATTACTTAGCTTTACTTCTGATCCAGGAACTTATGAGATGCTTGGTGATACAGTAGTAGCTAGTTCAGCAGCAGTTCCTGCTCTTGTTGAATTTAACAACAGGGGTGTAATCTTAGCATTGATTGGTATTGTTTTAACCTTCGTTCTTTTAGTTTTAAAGGTAAAGGGTGCTATTTTTATTAGTATTGTTGCTATAACAATCATTGCTATCCCTATGAAAATTGTTGACTTATCCACCATTGATTTAACACAAAACACCTTAGCTGATTCCTTTAGCCAATTAGGTGAAACCTTTGGTGCGGCATTTGGCAAAAAAGGATTGTTATCCTTCTTTGATGATCCTTCCAAAATACCTCAAATTCTTATGACCATTTTTGCATTTAGCTTATCCGATACATTTGATACAATTGGAACCTTTATTGGTACTGGTAGAAGATCTGGTATCTTTGATGAAGCAGATGAGAGAGCACTTGAAGAAGGGAAAGGCTTTAAGTCTAAGATGGACAAGGCTCTATTTGCAGACTCTATTGCAACATCCATCGGTGCTGTTTTTGGTACTTCCAATACAACAACTTATGTAGAAAGTGCGGCAGGTATTGAAGCAGGTGGACGTACTGGTTTAACTTCTGTTGTTACTGCTATCCTTTTCTTCTTAAGTATGTTCCTTGCTCCAGTAGTAGGAATTGTACCTACACAAGCAACTGCACCTGCATTGATTGCAGTAGGTGTTATGATGTTAGCTTCCTTTAAGGATGTAATCTGGACTGATTTAGAGGATGCAATCCCAGCATTCTTTGCAACAATATTTATGGGATTAACCTATAGTATTTCCAATGGTATTGCATTTGGTTTCATTTTCTATTGCATCGTAAAAATTGTTAGAAAGAAAACCAAGGACATTTCCCCTGTTTTATGGGTAGCAACATTATTGTTTATTGCAAACTTCATAATTCTTTCCATTATTAAATAGGGTTAAGACATATTAAGACATTATACTTTATATAAGACATAATTGAGACATAAATTAGAGCATTCAGAATGGCCATCACTTTGTGATGAATTGCATTACTGAATGCTCTTTTTTATTCCATTTTTTCATACATTTGTTGATATCCATTGAATATATTAAAGTAATAGGAGTCTTAGGTGATTCGATTGACGGAGCATATAGGTAATAATTTTAGAATCAAAATGTATCAAACAGAAAATGGAGAATTGACTAGATATATTAATCCTTCTGATATCTATCTTCCCCGGGGCTATCAAATCGATGTCTATGCGGAAGGCTTAGATTTGCCCAATTACATGATGTTTTTAAGAAATGGTGATATACTGATTGCAGAATCGGGATATATCAGTCAAAATCCCCGAGTAGTAATCCTTAGAGACGGAGTATTAGAAGTAATAGCAGAAGGCTTTCATACACCAATGACAGGGGTTTATTATTGGGAAGGGGATATTTATGTTTCTCATAAAGGATTTATTACGGTAATTAGAGAAAATGGTCAGAGAGAGGATTTGATTTTTGGTCTTCCTAGTTCTGGTGATTTTTCAAATAATAATGTTGTAATAGGTCCCGATGAAAAAATTTATTTTGGTCAAGGAACCGCGACCAATAGTGGGGTAGTGGGAACAGATAATTTATGGTTGCTCAATCATCCTTTCCTACATGATTATCCTGGTGATTATATTATGTTAGTAGGACAGAATTTTAAACAAGAAAATATATTTGTAGCATCCAAGGAAATCGTTTATACGGGAGCATTTTCTCCTTTTGGTGTTACTAATATGGCTTATGAGGTAAGAAAAGCAATTAATAAGGCGAGTGGGAGTATTCTACGAGCAAACCTTGATGGATCGGAATTGGAATTGGTAGCTTGGGGATTAAGAAATCCAGCTCGAATTGAATTTGATAGAAGGGATCGACTTTATGCGGCCAACCATGGTTATGATGTTAGGGGGAGTAGACCCATAGCCAATGCACCCGACGAGTTTTATAGGATTACACCAGGACTTTGGTATGGATGGCCGGATTATTCAGCTGGTGAGTCGGTTACCTCCCCTAGGTTTATGCCAGAGGGAAGGCCTCAGCCACAATTTTTACTGACAAACCATCCAAATAATGCGCCGGAACCTTTTGCAACCTTTCCTCAAAATTCAACCATACTAGGTTTTGATTTTGATTATAGTGGAAATTTCGGCAACTTTGGGGATGTATTTATTGCTGAGTTTGGAACTGCCAGAATAGCTTCAGCGGAAAATTCAACACCCTATGCAGGTTTTGGTCATAGAATATCTAGAATTGATATGTCTAGTGGTGGCGTTACTACCTTTGCGATTAATAAATCAGGCTTTCCTTCTTCCATTACAGGAGAAGGGGGATTTGGAAGACCCTGCGACGTGAATTTTGGACCCGATGGAGCAATGTATATATTAGATATGGGGATCAATGCTCCTTTTGAACAAGATGTCTACATACCAAATTCAGGATTAATTTGGAAGGTTACTAGGGTATAAGAATAATCCTTTATATTGTATTAAAGATATTATAGATTAGATTGCAGTTTTATCATAAATTAAAATAGCTCTATGTCCAGGGTGGAGGATGTAATTGGTCATTCTCCAAGAGGGGACATAGAGCTAAATGTTTTATTATAATATTTAATAGGAAGTTATCCGAACTTGTCTTTAATTCTAGATATATATTTTATATAGTATCCTCGAAATCTTATTCAAGACTTTCTGTATCTGTAGTATCCGTCTTATCACCAATGGATAAGATAAGGTTTGCTAGGATACCTACAACCGCTGCTGTTGCAAGAGCAGGGAATTCCATACCAAAGAATGGGATCATTCCATTATCGAATTGATATGTGCCACCAAGACCAACAATCATTATGATTGCAATAACAGCTAGGTTCTTGGATTTGAACATGTCCACTTTACGATCCATCATAATGGTAATACCCTGAGCAGCAATTACACCGAATAAGTAAATGGATAAACCACCGATTACTGATTTGGGGATGGAATATACCACATTGATTAATGGGGTGAAGCAGGAAATCACCATAGTTATTATGGATGCTGTAATCAATACTGGAATGGAGAATACCTTTGATATTGCCATGGTACTAATATTTTCACCATAGTTTGTTCCAGCAGGTCCACCAATTGCACCAGAAACAATATCGCCGATTCCATCACCAATTAGGTTAAGACCGAGCTTGTCCGCAATATTATATTTCTTGCCACCCTTCTTTTTCGCTAGATCATTTACATAGATATCTAGTTGATAAACATGAGCTGTAGACTCTGGAATGGTTGCAATGGCTATAGGCATGATTGCAGCAACCGCAGCCCAAGAGGGTTTCGGAAAGGTGAAAATCGGTGCATTAAAGATACTAGTTGATTTCACTGTATCAAAGGTTATAAAAGGAATTCCAGTGATAGCACCAATGATTGCAGCACAGATGTATCCGGTAAAAAGGCCAAAAAGAATAGGCAACTGACTTAGTTTGCCCTTCAAGTATACGGAATATGCAATTGTTGAAACAAGTGTAACAATAGAGATAATCCAAGCCATATTAGTAGCTAAAAAAGTTTGGCTATCAGCGGTTGCTTCTGGGATAACAATAGCGTCACCCATAGCGTTGGCTGCTAGAGATAATCCAATTATAATAGCAATACTTCCAGTAACTGTCGGGGGCAATACCTTATCAATAGTCTTACGACCGGTACGCTGAATAATAAGACCGGCAGCTATAGATACTAAACCTGACATTACAATACCAAATTGTGCTATTGAAATTTTTTCGTTTAATCCTAATGCAGCAAATTGTTCCGCACCCATAATAGAGGTAATAGCTGAAATATAGGAAAAGCTGGAACCATAATAAAGGGGAATTTTTCTACCTGTAATAAGAATAAAACAAAGAGTAGCCAAACCGCTGGCAAAAATAGTAGTAGATACATGGAAACCTGTGATCAAAGCAACGAGAACGGTTGCGGGAAACATTACAACGATTTGCTGTAATGCAAATAAGATTAGTTCCACAAAGGGGGGACGTTCATCGGGTAAATAACCGATTGCTTGTTTCTTAGTTGACATACTTCATACCTCCTGAGATTTTTTATATTTTGACATATTTTATCGATTTTGTAAAGTGGTTATTGTATAAAATAGTGTTTGATTTTAAGCAAAAAAAAGGCATTGAGTCCAAATACTCAGAATATTTAAGGAATTATTATATACAATTAAGAATATTTGCTGCATTCGTGTCATAACAGATGGGAATTGTGTATATTGTACTTTTAGGAAACAATTGAAAAATCTTCTATTGTATATTACATTTATATTAGTACCAATATAAGATGAAGATATTTTTTTTTGAATTACATTTTTAATCCGGTAATTTCTTTCCCGGTAAATATGTTTGGCGACTAAAACGAAATATTTGAATGGAGGGTTACGCATTATATGAAGAAGCTTGAAAAACTGAAATTGCAATGGAAAGGTTTATTTGAAACCATGGTTCGCTTTCCAATCACTGTGGCACTACTAGTTGCATCCAGTATTGTAATGTTTATAATTACGAATCAATCCAGTGATGAGATACTTTATAAAACTTTTATTAGCTTAATGATAGGATCCCTTCTTTCCTCGGTACTTCAATTGGCTTATGAAAGATTTATTGAATCAAAGAAGATTCGTTTGATTTTTGCAATAATAACTATATTATTATCATTTACCTACTTTTTGATACTATATTGGTCAGAAATGAATTATCAAGTTGCAATAAGAACCACCATATTATTTTTTGTTCTTGTTATCCTGTTTTTATGGATTCCTAGCATAAAATCGAAAGTTACCTTTAATGAAAGTTTCATGGCCGTATTTAAAGCCTTTTTTACCACGGTATTTTTTGCGGGTCTATTATACTTGGGAGTAGCCATCGTTCTACTAGCATTTAATGAGCTTATTGTTGAAATAAATTATAAAGCTTATGAGTATGCAGCCAATATAATATTTATATTATTTGCCCCAATGTACTTCTTATCATTCATTCCGGTCTATCCAAGAAATAATGACCCAGTAGATGAAAAGGTAGAGAAGGCGACCACACCTTCGAAATTTCTTGAAAATTTAATCTCATATGTATTTATTCCAATAACAGCAGTATTTACCGTTATTTTATTGCTATATATTGTGATAAATATTATGGGTGATTTTTGGAAAGACAATCTTCTGGAACCGATCCTTATCATCTATTCCATTGGGATTATCCTAGTATATTTGCTAGCCAGTAGGATTGAAAATAAATTCTCAAAGTATTTTAAATTGAGTATTCCTAAAATTTTAATTCCGGTTGTTTTATTTCAAACCCTTGCTTCTATTTTAAAGATACAGGAAGTTGGGATCACCTACGGGAGATATTATGTAATACTATTTGGAATCTTTGCTACTATTGCAGGAATTCTGTTTTGTTTCATTTCTGTGAAGAAAAATGGTATCATAGCACCGATTTTAATTGGCTTATCCGTGATTTCCATCCTGCCGCCAGTGGATGCATTCACCATTAGTAGAGCCAATCAAGCATCGAGATTGAAGCAAGTATTAATTAAAAATGAGATGTTACAAGAGGGTAGAATCATTCCCAATGAAAATATTTCAACGGAAGATAAGGACATCATTGTATCTACTGTGCAGTATTTAGAAAGCTCGGATGATGTCAATAAGATTGCTTGGTTGTCTTCCTATAATCCCAATGATTTTGAAAAAACCTTTGGTTTTTCAAAATACAATCGACATACCCCAGTTACGGATATGTATTATTATTTCACTTTAATCCGTGGAGAAGCCATTCCAATCCAAGATTATGATTATTTCATGAGGGTTAATTTGTTTTATTCACCGATGAATAGTGACTTGGCTACATTTACGGTAGAGAACAGGCAATATAGCTTATTCTATGAAGTGGTGGATTTGGATGAGGATAAAAACCCGGAGGAAAATTATCTAGTTTTAAAATCGGATGATGGATTCGATTTAATAAAACTTGCAATAGATGATATCTTCCAAAAGTATGAAAAACTTAAAGACTTTGACCGATCCGAAATCACAGTAGAAGAGGCGAGCGCAACATGGGAAAATGAGAATGTAATCCTTACTTATGTAGCGGAGCATATGGATTTGTATAGACATGTTACAGAGAAAAAATATTCGGCAGATGGATTCTTCTTTATTAAAATAAAATAAGGTTGAAGAAAAATATAGATGAAATTAAGTAAATTAAGTAAGGGTAAAGGTTCATAATAAGGAAATATATAAAGGAAATATATAAAGAAAATATATATAAGAGAAATTAAGCTTCCCTATAACCGATTCATGTGAGCTGTTATAGGGAAGCTTTTTTGATTTGAGGAATTCTTGACCCAAGTAATTCTTGATCTGGGTCATTCGTGATCTGAGCCATTCGATTGAAAGTGCACTGCTTGGGATAGTAATTGATCCCTATGGTAATGATCATTGGTTTTATTGTATTAATATTTTTGCATTTAAGGACATATATAGTAAATATTGCATGAGAAATAAATTTATGGATTGACAGATGAATCCCATTTGGTTATACTTTTAAATCAAATATTTAAATAATCATATATACCTGATATGAATTATATGAATTNACGAATGGGAATATTATATTTTATTTATAAGATGAACACTGTCAACACATAATGAGTTGGGAAAAGGAGGTTTGCTTATGCTGGAGATGAAAAAAAATCATTTTTTTGATGAAATTATAGAACGAAGGAATACGAATTCCATAAAATATGATTTTGCAAAGGAAAAAAACAAACCCCAAGAGGCAATTCCCTTATGGGTAGCGGATATGGATTTTAGAACGGCTATGCCAGTAACCAAAGCTCTAATGAAGGCTGTGGTACATGGGATCTATGGATATTCGGAAAGCAAACAAGATTATTTCGATGCCATTTATCAATGGTATCAAAGGAGATTCGGATGGGAATGCCAACGGGAGTGGTTGGTAAAAACTCCTGGGGTTGTCTTTGCCATAGCAACTGCAATCCGAGCCTTAACCAGGGAGGGGGATGCTGTTTTAATACAGCAACCAGTTTATTACCCATTTTCTGAAGTAATCAAAGCCAATCATAGACTCCTAATTAACAACCCACTTATGTATGTGAATGGCAGCTACCAAATTGATTTTAAGGATTTTGAGGAAAAGATCATTAGGCATCAAGTGAAACTCTTTATTCTTTGTAGTCCTCATAATCCTGTGGGTAGGGTTTGGACCAAGGAAGAATTGATTCGCTTAGGAGATATTTGTATAAAGCATGGTGTCATCATTATTTCAGATGAAATCCATGGGGATTTTACATATCGAGGATACCAACATCATGTATTTTCTGGGTTAAAGGAGGAATTCCTTAAGCAAACAATTCTATGTACAGCACCTAGCAAAACCTTTAATTTAGCAGGATTGCAGGTTTCCAATGTTTTCATAGCCGATCAGAAGATGCGAAGAAAATTTAAGGAGGAGATTTCCCGCTGTGGTTATAGTCAACTAAATCAACTAGGCTTGATTGCCTGCCAGGCAGCCTACCAAGAAGGGGAAGCTTGGCTTGAGGAACTGTTGGAATACCTTCAGGGAAATCTTGATTTTATAAGAAGTTTTATAGAGGAGCGGCTACCGAAAGTTCGATTGGTTGAACCTGAGGGAACGTATTTGGTTTGGCTTGATTTTCAAAAACTCCATATGAGCGATGAGGAATTGGATAACTTAATTACCCAAAAGGCTAAGTTGTGGCTTGATGCTGGAACTATGTTTGGAGAAGAAGGAAGAGGCTTCCAAAGAATTAACATCGCTTGTCCTAGGTCGGTTCTTAAAAAAGCCTTGGAACAGTTAGAAGATGCTTTACAGGAGTATTAAAATTTGGAGATTAGCAGGCCGTGTTAAGTTACAGGAAAAGGAGAGAAGCCTTACAGGAGTATCTTAATTTGATTAGGATAATAGCAGGCCGTGTTAAGTTACAGGAAAAGGAGAGAAGCCTTACAGGAGTATCTTAATTTGATTAGGAGAATAGCAGGCCGTGTTAAGTTACTGGAAAAGGAGAGAAGTTTTACAGGAGTATCTTAAATTAATTAGGAGAATAGCAGACCGTGTTAAGTTACAGGAAAAGGAGAGAAGCTTTACTGGAGTATCAAAATTAGAAGATTAGTCACTTTTGTAGTAACAATTGATATTATTTTAGTTAAATTTAACTGATTGACAGATAGGTTGCTTTCCTGTATGCTAGTAACATAACTGAATATAACCTCACTTTTTGTGGGGTAGAGGTGCGGAATTTAACAGTCCTTAGTGGAGCGTGAGCAGTGTTGATGCTAGGGAGAAGGAAATTTCGCCGAAGTTTATGGTACGCTCGGTGCCATAGGCTGGGTCTGTAGTTAAGAGCTGCAGAACTGTCTCAGTAAACTTTCCTGGTTTATTGAGTTGCGCTATCTCATCAGGAACAGAGGCATAGTGCGATGATATAACCTGAGTATAACTCAGGTTTTTTTATACTATTTTATTCTATAGAAAAATTTGGGGAGAAGCGAAAAGATCCATGTTCCCTATAGTGTAAAAAGTGTTTATGATTTTATTTTGGTAGTGTAAAGTGAACTATGAAAACCCTGAGTCAAAAAATTGGCTCTTTTAGAACCTTGAAAATTGCAAAATATAGTTTA